>JAABUL010000916.1_pt1 | contig 60076 bp, 46 predicted proteins | sample 5559151 | NCBI WGS metagenome assembly JAABUL01 (sample SAMN10711876, study PRJNA513368) | rock metagenome | isolation source: Antarctica rocks | place: Antarctica: Victoria Land, Pudding Butte sud
TGTCATTTGTCACGCACCTATGGAAGACCAGCGAGGGTGTTTTGGCGGGGAAGGTGGGGGTGAAGCATGCGAAAGTTTGATCCTGTATGAAAGGATTAATGCTATCGACATTGCTTCACATATACGGTGAAGTTTGGTGAGCGTCAGGAAATCGCGGACGGCAGATGGATTTTGCGGTTTGGACTACGGTATAGGCCATGTCTCGGTCGTCATCGCGTATCAATTTTCCAAATTGGGCGACAGACGGAACATATCCATTATCTCAACCTAGACGCTTGGTCTTGTTGCCGCAAGGTACGATGCCCATATTCGGTCGTCGCTTGAACAAAGTCTCTATCTGGTAGGCTTTCATGCTTCCATTGTATGGCTATCGTATCGCTCGCCCGATCGCAGCAACCGGTGATGTGGAAAAATATGCTCCAGCAATGAAGTAATTTTATTCTCTATGTTCAAAGGAGAATCCCTCTCGAGTGCCATTGGGCAGAAACTGTAGGAGGACGTGGTTCTGTGGTGCTTCCCCTCGTTGACAATCGGACGGCGAAAAGCTCTAGCGTAATATTACCGGCTAGCGTGTTTTCAAGGCCCCGGTGTCCGATCTGATTGGTTTATCTGCAGATCGCACTAGCTCTTCACGCGTGCTGTAAACAACCGACCATTCAAAGTAAACATCCCTTCTTCACCCACCTCGCTCCACATCGCATACCGTCGCATTGCATTGAGAATAGCTTTATCGCAGTCGCATTATTCCCGCGACACACAATATCCACTTTGCACGACCATGGCCACCGGCAATGCCTGGCTGCAGAAGCAGCGAAAACCAGACCTCGCAGACATCGCTGACCATCTTGGGTTAAAGAAGTACGCTACCTCCCTCATTGAACACCAAGTGTGCTCTATCGATCAGAAGAGCTGAATGCTGACTTCTGCGCGACCACAGCCTCTCAAAATTCAGGAAGACGGACCTGGAAATGTCACTGGAGCAATTCCTGCGCGATAACCAAACCACCCTCGAATCCGACCCACGAGTCTCAGCTTTCTACCAGGGCGTCGACCCAGCGTCGCCAGTCAAGCGCAACCCCGGTCTCCCAGAGAAGAAGCCGCGACAACGGAGGCAAACACTCAAGGCAAAAGAGGAGCTCGAAGCGCAGTAGGTCTCCACCGCCCATCCCAGGCGCGTCCATCAACCACAACTCCTACGCAGAAATCCTCATACACAAAGCGCTCATAAAGCGCACAACAGATCCGAAGACGAACCCTCCTCCCCCTCCACAGCCCTCACAACACGCACCCCCTCCCGCGCCCTCACCCTCGCGCGCAACGTCCCCCTCCCCCCCTCTCCCTCCCTCCTCGCAGATCAAATAGACGCCCACACCACCACCCTGCGGAACTCCCTCTCAAACTACATCACCACCTCGCGCCTACCCTCCACGCTCGAACGCATCCGGACTTCGCTCTCAACAGTCACAAGCATCGAGCTACTCACCCTCTTCATCGAAGCCTACGGCCTGCGCGCCCAAGTCCTTCCCCTACGATACTTAACGACATTCCCAGCCATTCCAGCACTAGGACTAGGCGAGTTCGCGATCAAGATCCCTGATCTGTTTGCGCTGCTCACTGGGGCGTTTTGGGGGCCTTTCGGGTTGTGGTTCGTGACCAGTATCGCGCTGCCGTTGCTTGGGGGGTGGTTCATCAATCTTAAGGGTGAGGGCGGGTATGATGCTGTGAGCTTCAATGCTGTCAAGGCGCTTGTGGCGTGGATTGTGTATGTGCGGGGTGGTGTGGGAGGGGAGAGCAGGGAGGTTGTTGAGAGGGGCGTTCCGGGCGCGGGCGCGGGGATGCTTGTTGGTGCGGGGGCTGGGGGGCTGGCGGGGCTTTATGAGGCTGTGTTGAGGAAGTAGGGAGCTTTGTGTGGGGGATGGACATGGCTGGGAGGTTTCGTGGTGCCGCGAGTCCGAGGTTGGTTCATGAGAACAGGGCAGCTCATGTATGGTGATAGGCACTGGGTCTGAATTCCTGCTGTGAGCATTGAATATGCTCGGTCTGTTGCTGCTGCTGATGTCCGTCTATAAAGGTAAGGTTGGGAGATGGGAAACCTGTTTGACGTCTTTGATGACTGTATACGCTTTTGGTGTCACATATTCCCTAGTCGCAACCACAGGAGATTTGAACGTATATGAATCCCTTTCACAACAGAAGGTTTTCAAACATTTCATTCCCTTCCACGAAGAAGAGCGGCTACCATGTATAATGGCACTCCAGCTTGGGGTCTTCATACCTTCTAACAAGCACAGAACACCAGATCGTCAAGTCAAGATGAGAAGCCAACGCCGGGCTGGAATTACAACCGATCCATCAGGCACCTGCATCCACAGCTGACAGTCAGACAGCCGACAAATCACACTTCCATCTCAGTCTCACCATCAACCCCTACCGCATCACACATCACACCCATCACATCCCACCTGCTATCAACCATCTCTCTCCTCCCTTCCCTCCCTCCAAACCTCCTTCCACACATCCACATCCTCAAACCTCCGCACCCTCTCCTCCTCATTCACGCCAGAAATGGCCGGCTCATACTTCCCTTTCTCACCGTGCGCTGAGGCTCTGTTTACTCCTGCTTTATTTTTTTTATAGCGAGGAAGATACTCATACCCTTGAGATTCGGATCCCTGAAAATCTGACGATCATCTGCTGAAGATATGTCTGTCAAACGATTACTATGGCACTGCTGAAACAAGGACGAGATCTGGTAAGTGGAGCGCTGCGTCATCTTATCCAGCTTTCGTCCCATTGGCATAACTGATCCGCTTTGAAGATGCTTAGAAGCCGAGGGCTGAGGGGGGCTGTAGCAGGGGATGAAGTATTGGTAGTTGCTAGCTATATCTTCGACTTTGTTGTCTTCTTTGCCCGTATCAGATCTCCTATTCGACTATTCATTCAATATTTACAAACTCGGTCACTAATAAACAAGACAAGCCTTGGGAGAGTCTTCAGACCCGAGGTCAGGTAGTCGTAGCGTTTTCGATTGGATGGGAAACGCCAATTGTTATTTATCGACAAGGATACGTAGTGGTAGATGAATGGAATGCAAGGAGAAGGATAGGACAGGGTTGGGTTTCATGGCTTATATGATTGTGTTTGTTTTGGTTGGGAATTGTTAGTTTGAGGTTGTATCTATGGCCTAGGCATCTTCCCCACTCAAATCCAGCCAGTTGAATAAAGCGTGTACGTATCCATCATAGATAACACGACAGCACTTCCGTACATACATACTAAACCGAATGATCGGATTGACATCACATTTTCTCTTTGCCTATAACTTTATAATCATCATCAGCAACAAACGACGATTCAGATATTTGAAAACCATCAACGCCCTACGAAATAACTCCAAACACGAACAGAAACGTAGAAAAACACCCAAAACTCCATAAAGTTGAACAAATGTCTTCAAATACGAAAATTCCTGTATTCAAAGAGGCCGCTCGGAATTCCGTACACATTGATTGCATCGGTATAGAGAGCGGAACTAAGGTACGCTAACCCTAACCCTACTCCTAGCGCGTCAACATGCCGAGCAATGCTTCTTTATAGTAGATCTACTTAGATTATGTATGTATGTGTGAGTGAAATGGGGCTTTGGATAGGATTTGCTTTCCGATTTCTCGGTTGGAGTTAATGCGAACTCCAAATCGAGCATCTGCTCACTGTGTATGTTTCCAAAATTGTATTGCGAATATTATGTGCCTAATAGTATACTACCGAATTTTTCAGAAGGAACGCACCCCTAGCGTCCGCCACGCACTGCCTGTTCAAGCCAGCAACGCAACAAGGCCAGCCATGTATGTGTGGAGCTATCGCGACTCTCCAGGAGCAGCAACGAAAACCCTCGACCCGGACAAATAGCGCAGGATACCCAGCCTGCATGATGTAGCACGCTCATCAAGGGAGGACGTTCGGACCGTCTGGGCTGGACTCGACACCATGGTACTGGTCCTATTTGTCAGTCCCAACGTCAGCCAACAAGGTTCGAAATCCCAGCAGTTCTTTCAAACTCACCTCATCACTCGCCCACCGCTCGTGTCTTCCTCTTTGCGTTCAAGTCTTCTGGCTGCACGCGCGGCAAGCTTTGATCTTGCAGACGCGGCACTCGTGGAGGAACCAATAGGGTCCGCTGCCGTCGAAGCTGCAGTACCATTGGAGGAGGTTGGTGTCGGACTTGATGGTGCCCCAGGAGTGGGGACCGCCGTTGGAGCAGGTTGTGCTGCCGGCTGTTGTGCTGGGCATGGCTGGGTTGTTGAGTTTGGGCTGGGTTGGTGGGTCGTGAGAGATATTGGAGACTAGGATCATCAGTCACTGAGGTTTCAGGCGGTGAGGACTGTGAAGGGCGTACACTCTTGCAGAGTCTATCACCCGCAAGTTTGGATGTTTGCTGGACCGTAACTCAAATTTGCAGCTTCTGAGGTGGTGTTGAAATGAGAGTGTTGCTCACTCTCAGAGTGGGTGCATGTGTGGCTAATCTGCCGCGTGTTGTTGCAAAATTGGTAGAGCTGTTTGAATTGCAGATCAGATGGTGTTGTTAGACAGATCGATGATAGCCAAAATAAGTTGTTTTCAAACAGAAGTGAGTGGCTCGACAAAAGAGGCAGGAAGTGACTTGATTGATGACATGGGAAATGAGACAACATCGAGTCTGCTGGAGGGCAGCAGCCTTCACATCACATCGAAATGAATCGATATCAAACTTGATAGATAAAAGATCCGTGCGTACGCCTTTCAGCCCTCGGGTTCGGAGGTGCCGTTCCAAGATATCTGTAGCAAGCTATGCGGCGGGAGCATTCTTGCGGCATCAATTCCCCCCATTTCAAGTGTGGATTTTAGTATCCAGTGCTCAAGGCCGAAGTAGTCCAGACCGCAAGGGCTGACCTATGAACTGCGATGGCCACAATGCAGAAGTGATCAAAGCGTAAAGAAGGCGACTTCTGCCACTTGCGGTATAGTCATACGATTACCTAAAGAAGGGTGGGCTTGCAATGGAGTCCCAGTAACCAGGAAAGCTCGATAGAGCCATCGTCGGGACACCAATCATCGATTTCTGATCGGAAGGCCAAGTAGTCTAGCGGCTTAGGGAGCTCTAGCTGGCGGAGACCAAGAAAGTCAGTCATGAAAGCGCCGAAGCTTGGGACGGAAGCGAAAGTTGTGCACTGACTGCACAACTCCCCTGCTAGGCTGCTGTGTGGCTCAGACACACCAACTAGCTGTAGCTTGAAAGAAAAGATTGCACGGCTGGTGGAAGCCACGTGCTATGCACAGACGCAAGGAATAACCACTTCTAGCTCTTGCAGTAGCACCATCCTTGAAGACAGCAACGTGGGAAGTGCAGATGAAGGGCGTTTAGGCTTCCGCAATCTGGGTTACCCCGATGCACTACTGCAGGACTAAGATAGCATCACAGGCTGACCCAGGGACCCGGTTCATCGTAGTAGTACTCCGGACACGCGCTGTCATTCGTCGAGTAGCGAGATGAGGCTTCCCGACAGACTGGCGCAGCCAAAAGATGCTTTCGCTTCGAGATCCAACATCTATCGGGGTACGTAGACCGCCCTTGGTTCCATGGTTCGGTTTCCATGGTTGCATGGCTCGGTTCCACGGTTCCACGGTTCCAAGCTTCCATGCTTCCATAAGCCGACCGACCGATCCCAGCAAAGTGGCACCCCATATCTTGCATTCACATATAATGTATTTTTGGCTGTGAGTGAGTGACTAATGACGTGTCAGAATCACGCCGTGACCGAGTTGTCAATTTGACTGTAGTGGAGATTCATTCAAATGCGGACCTTGCTGGACTGATTTCGATTGGAGACGATACCATGCCAACTCCAAGAAGGGGCCCAGACAAGTGGGCGATGGGACATGGGGGGAAGCGCGTCGTGCTGTGATCGGTAATCTCCATGCATCTGAATTCGAGAGCGTTAATTGATTCGACGCGTGGGCGTCAGATGACAAGGACCAACAAGACGCCTCATGTTTTGAAACGGGGCGAAATTCTCCCTGTTCCCCCACCCTCTCCCCATGGCTCGAAAACAGCTTGTCCTCCACCCAGTGGGAAGTCCAAGACAAGACAGAACGGGCCAGAGGCAGTATGCTGAGCCTTTCGCCAAATGGCTGAAGCTGTTGGGTCACAGTTTGAAAACACACATTAGGCTTGAATGGTAGCTGACCAAGGAGCGTGAGAATCTACAAAGACCATGCAGCAGGCCACATCAAGTTGTAGTTACCGTGGCACCAGACCACCACATTCGTTCCAACACTGTGGATGAACGAATGATTGGCAGACGCCATTCCCAGGAAATGGAACCATCTTCCCGAGCACAATGAGGCGTGGGGTGAGGATGTTTCTGGGAATGATCACCGGTACAGGGTAGGATCCTGGATGCTGCCATCCAACCATCAACCTCAGCCTCCTTTATTCGACTGCGCCTGCTTAGGTGGCTCTTATCTGGAATTCCGACGCGGTGGTCATTGGCCTGATGAAAGACATTTCGAGAGAGATGACATCGAAAACAGGTGTTATGATCTGGACTGGCAGAATCCGCGTTGGGGAGAGGCGGTCACGAGCCTTGGCGAAGGTGTTGAGCAGCTGTGCCCCAATGCCTCATGCACCGTCACACACTTGGATATTGGGACGTCTCAGTGATCTCATTGACAGCGGTGTACAGCCAGTAGCTGAGACAAATCCAGATATCGACGCTCGTCATATCCGTACTCGGGCACCAGGTACATGTGTGCTTCGGGACCTTGCGGGCCTTGATATTGTGGGGAGTTGACTGGATTGCAACGGCAGTTGAATCTGCTCAAACCCCCCCCGAAATACTGTGGTAGCGGTCAGACTGACGCAGACTCGAGAAGACGTAGTAGTAAGCGAACCCAACGTCGTGGTCCACCCGATGTACCTTGACCTACTCGGACATCCAGCCCAAAGTAGCAGCGGCGCTTTCTCGCAATCGAAACAACCTGTGAGTAACAGATTCATATCGACTCGAGAAGTTCAGATGACTCGAGGCTCTTGTACATGTGATGTTGAGTTGACGTGTCGTTGGTGTACCCGAGACTCTGGTACGCAAGCCACGTACCGATAAGGCAAGAGCCCCCTGCCGCCAAGGGGGTAATGCTGCAGCATTCCAATTCCCTTTGGGGTTTATTGTAATGTTGCACATCAGCTCGCGGTCTTGATTTCTCTTCGCAGTCATTACATTTGCTTCGTGGGTCCTGCAGTACGAATTGCTTCGTTTTGTACTTTTTACCTTGTCGTCCGTACTCAGCCTCGTGTGCTTTGCTTCCATTATAAAAGCTGTACCGATTATTGCTTCATTACCGTCCAGACCACCTCCCTACACTGCGGGGCCTGACGCAGGCTTGTGTGAGGCTGTAGGTGAATGTATCTGAGTGTTGGCTGGCGTTGTGGTCGGTTGGTTGAGAAGTAGATACCATCCTCTGGCCGTCATAGGCCCATCGCGGTATCGGCGCATGCCGTCAGCAATCCCAAAGACAAACACCATCACAGACTCCCGTTCCTTTACCATACCTCACGAGCAGCGTCCTTGCGAACGAGGTCTTGGGCTCTCAAGATCTGAATTTGATTGTGTATGAAACATAAACCAGACCCCTGCTTTGTTCCAAGCCGAACGATTGACCGCTTCTTCCACTCCAATCCTGAGTCCATCGAGAGCTGACTGTAATCCTATGTCCCCAGCCGGCATTGAGAAGCGTCCGGCATTCAATTCAGGTTCTGATTGCGGTGGCTGTGTCGTAAGAACGAGGAGATGTTGAGAGGATTGGGGTGTGTGGTGCAAACGCCATAAAGGTGATGATCCTGTCCTGTGAACGGAGGTTGAAGAAAGGGACGAAGGGGGTGTTGCGTTGGTCGGGATCGAAGTGTATGGGTGCAGGACAAGTGGACATGAAGGATTGTTGTTGTCGTAGTTGATGTGGAGAATTCAGTTTTGGGTTAGGTTCTGCACGAGTGACGTTCGCAATTGGTATATGGAAGGGGACCGTGAGAAATAGCACCAAGTCCCGCAAGCGTGGAAGGTCTTGGGAGAAAAGTCAAGCCTTTTCTTATTCTGGACGTTGTATACCACAATTGGTATGAATCAATTGGCCGGTTGATTGAATTGGATCCTGAAACTTGGTTGACTTTGGAGATTTTATAGATTTCGAGATCCTATCTATGATCTATCCCATGCTCCTGCAAATGCAAAACGCCGCTCACAGTACCACTGATGCATACCCCATGAATACAGTTCCACCCGCTGGAATACAACGTCACGCACTGATTCTGAACAGTCCTTGTTTCAGACAATACTAGCACCTCCATCATTGAGCCATGGGTGAGCGGCCATTTGCCGCAGAAGCACTTGATATAAGACGAGCATGGTCCCACTTTGAACGCTCGTCCATACAAACCTTGGTCCCACTCCTCGAAAAAGGCCCATGACTCCTTCGGTTTTGTAGACCATTCTCAAGCCAGTCATAACAGACGATGTGTCGAGCATGACGGCACCAGGCTTGCGCATCGTAGTGCTTGGTGACGAAATGTTACGTTTCGAAGAGGATGCCTGCATGGACTGATGCGCGTGGCTTGCCCGCGTGGCATGCATTGGTGTGGTATTCATAGGTTGCCGCTGAACCTTCGTTACTCCTGCTGGAGTTGTTGCCGTCTCCGGTGGGTTGATCTGTGTCTGGATCCTTGTCTTGACAACATCTAGCGGGCATGTGATGACCCCAGCCATTCCACCGGCTGACGCTGCAGTGGCGATCTCGAGCCCAATGCCGATATCTCTGCTTCCAGCATACTGTCTGGCCCATTTCTGCTCCTGCTCGTAGAAGGCGAATTGTAATGCGGAGAACGGTAGATCGCGGAATATCGTCGCCTTGTATCCATGAAACAGAGCTGATGCCCCCTCGTATTTGACTATTGTGCGAGCGGCATCGATCGTTGATCGGTAGTTATAGCCTGAATTAAAGAATGGATTGTTGTAGCGACCCTGTAGTTGAAGACGAGTCTTCAGGACCTCCGAAGGTACGTAGACGAATGATGCAGCAAAGTCGGCGACGAATCCTGAATATATCAGTTGGAAAGCCAGAAATCCAAAAAGCGGCGAGACGCACCTCCGGCGAGATAGGCCAAGGAAGGATGCACGCCGGCTGCTATCATGTGTCTTTTGCTATATTCGTACGTTCCGAAGAATATGATGGTACCAGGGAATGAGCCAAGGAAGGCTGGAGTGACACCGCTGTAGAGCCCCCTTGCTATTCCTTCCTGCCGGAAAATCTTGGTGTATGTGGAGGATAATGATCCGTATTTCGGTGGCATGTGCGGGTCCCCCTGTTGGCGGGTCTTGACTGTATCGATAGAGTGCATCAGCATATCCCCTGATGTACCACCAACCCCGCCTGCTATCATGCACTGCAATTGTGTCAACTATGGCTCCCCAATAGTACAGGAGGTTAGGCCCTTCAGGACCCCAGCTTACATGCCAGTACGGCGATCGAGCCGCCTCTTCCTCCTCATCCATTGGCTCGGCCTGCTCTTGGCTCCACCCTCGGCGCAGTCGCCCCGTACTATCATCTTTGTAGTCTTGAGCCCCCAAAAAGATCGCTGGTCGCTCGGGACTGGAAGGCGCAAGCTGTTGTGCCTGAGCTGGGTACAAAAGACTGGCAACCCAGGACATTGCCCTTTAGGACTTTCAGTGAGAGATGTGAAGCTTTAAGAGCTACGGTGTCAGCATGCTGAGTGCACAAGGACTGACACCTGTAGAGGATGTTTGTGACTGATGAGAACGAGGTGGGTCGCTCATGTGAAATTGACCTGGGGTCTTGGCACGAATTATTGGATCTAATCTTATCGGTGTCGCGCTAGTATCCTCTAGCTCACTAAGATACGCTCAGGCACACACCTCTTCCTTCTCTTCACCCCATGGCACCTTGATACACCACCCAGGATTGTTGCCCTTCGAGGCTGTACAATTCTCGCAATCCCTCGCCATGAGAGGAGCGAAGATATTCTCTGGGTCTTCACATCCACTCCTGGTTGACGCCGTGTGCGAACGCCTGGGCACATCACCAGCAAAGGCCGAGCTAAAGAAGTTCAGCAATGGCGAGACCTCCGTCAGCATTGAGACCTCAATCCGAGACCAAGATGTCTTTATCGTCCAAAGCGGCAGCGACAAAGTCAACGACAGTGTCATGGAGATGCTCATCATGATATCTGCCTGCAAGAGCGGATCTGCCAAATTCATTACAGCTGTCATGCCGTAGGTGGAAGATCCGGACAAGAAGAATACAAGCTGAAGGATCAAAGATACTTTCCCTACTCCCGCCAATCGAAGAAGAAATCACACCGGGGTGCCATAACCGCACGATTGGTCGCGAACCTCCTATCGGTAGCTGGGATACAACATGTCATCACGGTAGATCTTCACGCTCCGCCTACACAAGGCTTCTTTGGGAAACCAGTTGATGACCTCCACGCCGAGCCACTGATTGCACGCTGGATCAGGAATCATGTCCAAGGGTGGAAGGAGGCAGTTGTCGTTAGCAAAAACCCAGGGGGGACAAAGCGGGTAACATCTTTAGCAGACGCATTGAGGCTCAACTTTGCACTCGTCACCACGGAACGACGTAGAATGGATATGAACGGCAGCGTTGTAGGGAGTGGGTATCTCGAGCGTATGGATGGCGCAACTAGCTCAAGACCTGGCTCAGGCGGTACAGACTCAAGCCCACCCAATGGCACTATACCGGAGGAGCAAAGAGCACCCTATCGAGGTGCGCAACCGCAACGAACACAACCGCAAGTCAATGGCAATTCTCCAACTACGGCCGCTATCCGGCATATCAACCATCGCGAAGTTACTTCAAGTCCGTTGACACAGTCTACCCGCCTTGAGTCAGCATCACCTCCCACTTCGCGTAGACCAGCCCCAAGAGAGGCAGTGGCCAATGGTCCCTCAAGAGCCTTGAACTTGGCCGACAGGCCGGGGGATGTTTCGGCTGGCGAATCTGGAGAAGAATACACAGACGAGCGTGCAAGGGAAGTGGTTACGGGAAGGCTAATACACGGTCACATTGTCGACGATGACGCCCCTTCTCCTGTCCTTTCTTCAATGTCTGACTCTATTGCGACTCTGCCAGGAGACATCATGGGCCAGCCGCAGCTTGACGACATGGACCTAATGACTTCATCATTCGTTTCCACGAGATCGATGTTTCAAGCGGATAACGCCCTTGGCGGATCGGGCGATGCTGCCAGAAACGACTCGGACGATGAAGAAGAAGGCTTTAGGAACCCAGAGCTTGAGCATACGGTCACTCTCATTGGCAATGTCAAAGGAAAAATTGTGTTCATAATAGATGACCTGATTGATCAGTGCGGATCTTGGATCGCAGCAGCAGAGACTGTGGTGAAGCGTGGTGAGGCCAAGAAGGTGTACTGCATAGCAACCCACGGCCTTTTTGGTGACGATTCACTCGAGCAGATGGAAGCCTGCGACTGCATCGACTTCATTGTCATCACCAATACCTACCCAATAGCCGCAGAGAGGATCAAGGCGTGCAAGAAGCTCGTCATGCTGGATATTTCGAACCTTCTGTCGGAAGCTATACGGCGAAACCATTACGGGGAGAGCATATCCGCTCTCTTCCAGCACTATCAGGACTGATCGTGACAATACGTGCAGCTTATGGCGCAAGTCAGGCGCTAATCAAGGGCAAAGAGGAATATGCAATTCCAGGCATGCATAAATATTTGCAATTCATCCTGAAATCATCAACATACAGCGACAGGCTACGTCGACGAACTCCAAGACCTGTACTGTTGCTAGAAGGTGATTCATAACTTACAGTCTTGTCGAATGTCCAAGTCTAGTCTCCCAGTAGCTTAAATTACCCCCCCAGCGACGCAGAATCTTCGGGATACTGCAAGACTTTCTTCGATCCCACGAAGAATGTTCTTAACGGAGCGTTGGTAGATTGATATCCATTGAGGACTGAAGGCACTTCTTCCAGCCACAATAGTGGCGCCAACCTTCTGGTTGAATGGGAGCCGTGCAAGAGAACGCCTCGAATATTACAGCAACCAGCTAATATTGCCCATGATTGTGACTACTATCTACGCTTCCCTCTCCCTCCTCCCTTTCTCCATCCCCAACGCAAATCAAGCCACGGCTCGTCCCTCGACCCTGTACCTAATCACAAGTGTGAACGCTTCAAGCACTGGGCATCTCTTGTGGTCCTAGTCTTTTCCAATAAGGCTCATGGGCAGGCTAAGTCATTGGCGTACATTGTAGTGTCCACAAGTTCTAGCTTCGTTCTATGGGGCATAGGTAGAGATGTTTTGGGAATGGCAACCTTCTCATCACCAATTCGTTCATCATCTGCGTGAGCGATTGGTGGATAAGCGAAGCTGATGCTGGCTTTTCTCGTGAGGTCTCATGTATAGCAATCTTCTAGGGGCACTGAGTGTCTGAGATTGAGGACTTTGCCCGCTCGTTTTATGCTAATAGAACTGATGGCGCCAGATTGGCCACGCCCTTACCTCGAAGGATATTCCACAACTCTCGCACTTAAGCCTCGTGTCGTTGTCAACAGGTAATTCCGTCACTTCGGTAGCTGCGTGACTATGACGGCGAAAAACTACTAGGACAAAGTTGGGCAGCTTTGTCTGTTTCCACTCCTCGATCCCTGCGAAAATACCGCCCATCAGGTCTACCGCCCTTCCCCTTTCATCGGGGAGCCAAATGTGTAGCTCACGCAGAGATGCTGGCACAATGTCCACCAGCTTTGATACAGCTAAAGTGCCTGCATCTTCTCTTACTAACGCATCAAACGTGATTTCGAGCTTTTCCAGCCTGCTAAAACCTTGCAGAGAACCAACAAAGTTCTCTACCAACGGCCCAGGTATCGAAGTCTCGTTGGTGCTGAGACGCAATTCCTTGAGATTATGCCCGGCGTATGTTTGTAGCAGTGACGCGATTTCAGACAATCTGCAGCAATTTTGGCTGGGGTACCCCATATTTTCACCGTACTCAAACTTCTCCAAAAATGTGTTATGACTGCAGAGTGTCGTCAAGGTTTGGATAGTGAGATCACGACCTTCAAGTTGCACTTCTGTAATCCCTACACTTCCTGGCTCATGTGAAAACCAGCGTTCGAGATCCTCTTTCATGAAACCACCATGTCTCATACACCGCATCGAAGGCAGTATAGCGAAGCTCTCCCACAAACCAACAGCTCCATGTCGAGCTGGGTGGGGTATGCGAAAGAAGCACAACTTGGATAGAGCGCTAGGTTGAGCCGTCATCCGATTGCTTGACTGACTCGCACTCGCAATGCTATTCACGACGCGGGCGATCTTGGAGCTGTCATCGAAACATGTTAGATACATTGTGCGGAGGTTTGGCAGAAGCGTTAGCAACAAGCTCGTGACTGTCTGTACATCAGCACGATCAAGCATCTCCTGCCAATGCGCGGAGTCCTTGTCTGATATGTATGGGCACTTGGAAACGGCTAGGAAGTCCTGCCAGGCACTGTCCTGAGTCGTCATGGGTACGTTGCCGAATGGTCGTAAAGCCGAAGGCGGCTCGTCCAGATATTCGAGTCTGACACAGAGATGCTGGACATAGTACGCTATGCGAGGCCTGATCATTATCTCCGAGAGGCAGATTGGCCGATTAAGAAGAAAACCGAGATGCCAATTTGGATTGCTTGGATAACTGAGGAAGCGGTTCCAGTACTGTTTTCTGTCCGCCTTGTGCTGCTCCATTGACTCTCGGGCCAGCTTGTGTAGATCTTTGCAGCAGAGAACGAGCTCTTCGATGCCATCGGGGCATGTCTCCTCAATGATTTGGAGCAGTGTTTCGTTTGGTAAAGTAAGTAGAGTACACATCCTGAGAGATTTGCTGAGAGTTATGAAAGATGGTGGACACTTGATAGTAAGTATTGTTGAGGGGAATACGTCGCTTTATGCTGCTGGTCGTGGAACCGCGGAACCCCAGCAGGGCCGGGACACCGTCACATCAAAGATAAGGCAATCCAATCAGGCAGTACCAGAGCTCTGTCATGAGGCGCCTCGCCTTCATGAGGGCTCGCCTTCCAAATGGACGTTCGTCACCCGGTAATCGACTTCAAAACGTTGGTGAGGCGAGTAGTACGAAGCGGATGACTGTCAGGTGCTACGAACAGAGTATTCTCTCTCTTTCCACCTTGGTTTCGTCAGTCGCCGTCCGGTCTCCGGAATATTGATGATCGATAAAGGGGAAGGCAGCGTTTCAGAGGTTGTCCTAGACACTGTGGTCTGCAACCGTTCTGTAGCATCCAGTCAACCAACTATAGCCACACTAATCGACAATATCTATAGATCATACGGTCGATTACAATTCAGCACTAGGAGAGGTCACTCGGCCTGTGCTCCGCAACATGTGCAAGGAACAAAGCACGATATGGCTTCAAAGTATTGCCGGATTTGCTAAAGGCGTCCACTTTGCCCACGCACGCTAGCTTTGGGTAGCTATTCCTTGCCGTTACACGAACGCAGTCAAGCCCCTCTTTACTAGCTTCGCTCTCACACGTATTGCTCATCATACATTTCGTACTTGTCTTCAATCCCATGTTCCTCTCCTCTATCAATCCTGCAGTACGTGCAACCACTTCATGGGAGCTGGACTGTTTACTTGTATTCATTTATGACACTTGTTTCAGGAATTGATTAATGATATAAACAATGAAACGCACTGTACGATATCCACCTTCCATTGCCTGTTATCATACCCCTCCCATCACTACTTCAACGTCACAACAAATACTAGCCCGCATGGGCCTGGATTACTACACCCCTTCCCAATTCTGCCATACGCACCTCCCTTTCTATCTACTCGGTAGGCAATGCTTCCTCAACCCCCTTTGGCACCACCTCCTACACATCCTTCCGCATCTCAGACTCCTCCACCGCGCGACTCACACTCGCGTTGCTGGTCATATCGGCGCTGGAGCCCCTATAGTGACTGGGTTCTGGTACGTTCTCTTCGTTCTCTTTGGTCGAGTTTTCGTGACGCTTCTCAGAGGTGACGCTCGAGTCTGTGTCGTGGGTTGTGTATGTTCCGTGGGGCATGGTGGGCAATGGAGGAGCTTGGGTTGAGCGTTGGCTCGCTTGAGGATCTGACTGGCGGTCTGTGCTGGGTGTTTGCGCTCGGAATTGGTCGGTGGCAGGTTCTGGGGTGGATGCGCTTTGGGGGTCGGGCGGATCCGGTACCCGGTCTGTGATGGAGTATGGAGGACCCAGGATTGCGGTTTATGAGGGGGAATGTGGGAAAGCGTTGGATTGGGGAGTGATTCGTGGGATTGGAGTGTTTGGTCCTGGACGTTGCTGTGATGAAGATTGCATTATTATGAGGGAACTTGAGAACACTTATATAGATTCCTGTCACAGCGAGGGTGGGCTAGTATAGAGACAAGGGCGAGAAACGCAGCCTTGCAACAATATGGCTCAGAATCCCCGAATGCGATCACGGTGCCCATACTCCATACTGAAGTTGTCCGACTAGCATTGTGAGCTGAATGTGTGTGTGCAGGCATCAACATTGACAGAGGCTGAATTAACGCGTAATTGACCGCACAACAGTATATCAACATCTTCAGCCACTGGGAAAAGACGAATAACCTTGGATCATCCTCTCCGATTCGTGGAGTCGGTCAGAATGATGTCCGTCGCAACATGTTGGCCGAGGGTTGATATTGATGCCTGTGGCTAGTACGAATGCGGTCACCAGCGAGTAGTTGACGAATACGAGAGTCAGCCCTACAAAACTTGGCATCTTCGATCGAAATCCTCGACCGATCGGTTTTGTGCCAACTGCTCTTCAATAAATGGTATGACTATGCTGTACCGGCCAGCGGTGTCCTCTTTAGCTAAAAGATATTGCTGCGTAAGTATGGATATACCATCTTGTGTATGGCAGCTCTTGAATGATCGATTTCAGCTGAGTCTCAATCAGGAGGAACTTTGCGTACCTATCCAAGTGGTGTCCTTGGCAGGTCGTGCTGAGTCTCTAAACGGTTGCCTGATTTTCCTGGTCACTCCAACGGCCGCGCGTACGCGCGTGAAATATGCGAACCGGCGTTGATATTCCCACAGTTGCAGCTCCTTCGCGCCTTGCATCCTGCTTTAGGAAAAGCCTTTCGGCCCACCCGGAGCCACTACACGCTTGTCTGTTGAGGGTGACAGCGCTTTGCGCCGGCAGGTCCGAGTCCGATCATCGTCTTGATTGAACATGCCCTCGAGAAACGCGAATCATAGACGACCGTGAGGCCATTCGAGCTTCAGGACCAAGTTTGGGACTTTGGTCAGCCCGACACCGCGTCGTTGTGTATGATGCTCAGCCGCAATCAATGTTGGTATGACATACGACTGCTCTTCCTACCGTACTGTGCGTTTACCATGCTAACGACACGTCCGCAACTTCGTCATCCTGTGGCTCTGGGACGTCGGCAACGTCTTGTTCATTCGCATAATGTTAGCAACTTGATGAGGGAGAAGACACGCTTAGGTTCGAGACCTCCAAACGCTCAATCCAAGTGATAGCTTGGGCATGCCTGGACCGGCACTGCGTGTGCGTGTATTCATGTCTTTGAAGATTGCTCTCCAAACTCACACTCCCGGATCGCGCGAGTACGTACCGCATTTTCGATATAAGCTCAATATTTCTCGGGTTGCAGGGCACTTGTCAATTTCCTTGCTTCATGACGGAATTGATCACTTGATCTATGCGGGACATCATACGCTGAATGGGAACAGGAATACTGTACCTGTATGCTTCCAACAGCGAGACAGACGCCGACGTATACATCACCTTTGCAAGGTTCGGTGATTATCGCTAGCCAACAGTACAACGTCGACCATGTATTGGTCTTCAGCAAGTGTCCGTTGGTATGGTATGGTACGGTCCGTTTCCTTTCTGCTAATGAGCCCACTCTTCAATCTGCCTTGAGTTCCTCCAAACAGGCTTTGTACCGAGGAACATCTTACCCGTCCTGCGGTTCGGCCGTTTCAAGCTAAGCAACAGTCGGCCGCTTCGGGAACGAGACTCCTGGTTTCCGAGTGTCACATCGAATGTATACGAACAGTGATGGCTGTTCGATGGGAGGCAATCTTTCCGAGAACCTCCCTACTGTTAGCAAAGTAGCACGGTCGGATGACTAAAGATTGAGAGTCTGGTAAACGGAAGTGGAGAGACAAGTTTGGATTCCGCTACTTGTTTTGCTCAAGCGCTCTCAGCTCTCAGCTCTCTGTCGCGTGCGCGCGTATGCACGTCAACGCGGGAATAATGTGACACATGTCACTCCGACACTTTGACGAAACTGTCGCCTGCGCTGAATCATATGCGGTGGTATACTTGTTCACAAGTCGGTCTGGCAGTTATAATTTGGACACTCTTTGTTGCACTCCATCATATAAGGCTCTGATGCTAGTCCTCCAAACGTTGGCCCAAAGAAGTTGGCTGTTGGAATAGGACAGTATGAGGGGCCTCAAGTTTGCATTCCTTGTCCTTCCGAGCTACTGCGATGCCTTGACATTGCCTGGTGGCACGTTTGATCTCTCGTCAGCATCGCCCAATGAAATTATCAATAATTCTCCGCAGTCACGGTCTGTTTTCTTGTCGTAATCTCACGATGCCTCGAATTTCGACTGACTAGCATCTCCAGGACTCCAGCCCTGCTCAATATCACTGGTCTCCTCAATGGTACCGAGCCTATTCTGGGTCTTCCCATAATACCCAGTCTTCACCAGGATCTGCGGCTCCGCTGTGAATTAGAAACTGCATCACCTTTTAAGGGCGGTCAGTTAATATACAGTTTGTTAACGGAGTTGTCTCAGCTCTGGAAGAGCACCGACAATCCGATATTACGGGAACCAATGCGTGTTCGAAATGTACCCTTTTACAGCATCGAAGTTACAGTGGTGCCTGCACGATCAAGCCGGACCCTCAATCGAACGAGGATAGCTGTATATCTTACTCTATTGTTGGAAGGTTTAGTCAGCCACAGCGTGGCTACTAGGATATGGCCAGGGCCGTTGAGTTGCAGCTTGGAGGTCAACCCACTTCGTCTCGAGATTGGGAAGATGGACGTCAACATGATCCCAATCTCCACTTTGGGATCTGAGTCAAACTCCACTGGACGCAACAATCCTTCGAACAGCAATAGGAGTGGCACAGCATGGGAGATTGCTGGCGATGTAATTCTCGGAGCGGATGGCATCGATGTGCATCAAGTCTTCACAGGCACAGTGACAACGGACAGGAACATGCTGTATCTTTTCACAGAACTCTTATTCCTGATCTTTGAAATGTCTCTGGGGCTGAGAGTGACGACTCTCATACAGCCGGTAAGGACTCCCTTGGTCCCTCTGACCCTTTTCCACAGTCACATGACGAGACCAAGCTGACTACTCATACTCCCTTAGGGAAGAATGACTCGCGACATCAGAACCGGCGATGGCACATTCCGAATCAGAATGCAAACGTACCTTGCTGCCGCTAGCTTGGCATTCACAATGGTGGAACTGCACGAGGGGTTGATGCGCTTGCTTTTGCGCTGTGCTGTAACAGATCGATGGGAGTCCATGGCTGCAGACATTACCAAGCACGGTAATACAGTTGCCTCGGTGTATCTCGATCGCGTGCAAGGCCCGAGTGCTGAGGGATCTGGGCAAAATTGGCCTGCATGATTGGGTCTTTGCAAGGACCGTGTGTCCGACTGGTTGGACGAGGTCTATAGTCAGGGTCTGCGCCAGCTCGGTAGCCGTGGCGATGGGATGAGATGGATCTAGATTTGCTGCTAGAATTTTGCGACTTGTTGGAAAGGCTAGAATAAGCTAAAACCTTGTCTTATATAGACGGTAGTATTGCGTAGGTGTTGGAACAATGTGGATCTAGATCGTCAGGAACCCCCGAGCACAGCCAGGGGAGCGTTATAAGACGCCCTGCAGATCTAGACCGAGACGCCAATCGGTCAATATTCATAAGTACCATCGGCATCCCGTTGACGACGGTCCAATCAACCACCCACTATGTCGAACACTTGTGCGAATGAAGCTCGAGGGGCTAACCCTCGATGACAGCCAGGCTTCCAGGTGCAATTCCGACGGAGTGCAGCTCCAGTATCTCAAGTGCACGCTCCAAGAGACAGCCGCCCGCCAGCCACGAGCAAGCTGCACGGCGCTTTCCCAGGCAGGTTCACCCACTCTTGTGCATTATGCCCCTGACTGCAGTACGTCTACGCCTAGATGTATCTGCTCCTGCCCTTGGACTTGTGGAGCTTTGCCAAATCTGACATGACCGGCCTAGCCCCTTGCGCGTTCGAGTGCTCATTTTTTCCTGTGTGTGTGCTATATTGTATCCTCCTCGTCCCCATATAGACCCTTGCTAGCATTGCCGTGGCCATATTTCAAGCGAGCAGTGAGCAAGTTTTGCATCAGGGTCAGTGCAGGCGGGAATGGCGCGCTTTGTGTCGAGTGGGCAATTGGATTGCGTCGGCTAGGCACCATGCTAGCTCTGCAGAGCGTGGAAGGCTCGCGTCTAGAAACGACTGAGATGCATATTGTAGGTGTGTGGTCTGCCTCCGGTACGAGAGGGTGGCAGACGTTTGTGTGTGCGCGTGAAATGGCCATTACACGACGATGATCAGTCTGTCATCAGTAGCACGTATGGCCCGTGGCACAGGCGACTTGATGAAAGGAGATGAACCGACGCGAGTCTTACATAGAATTGCTCTCAGCAGCTTTGGCTGCTGAACGCTCAACCGTTGACGCTAGTTGTACCATACACCTAGCGTGCATCTAGAAGAGTTCACCACCTTCTGGTCCAAACTTACTTCTGGTCCAGCCCTAAGGGGTTAGCGACCCGGAGTTTCTAAAAATCCGTGTTCCGGTGCTAATATCTAGGGTACCCTTAGGCCTAAAACTGTCGCATCTATAGATCCTCAGCCAGCCAGATAATGCAAAATATTTTGCTATAAGAAATATTGGGTCTGACGTGTTCTATAATTCTTGTAGCGAAAATGACTTATCAAAGTCGATCGTTGTAGAAAGCGAGGGCGCGAACCAGAAGTAAGTTTGGACCAGAAGGTAGTGAACTCTTCTAGGGGCTTGGCATCTCGGCAGAGGTATGAATTTTCTTAGGGTCTTTCTCTATTATGCTTTATGACATTGCTATGCAGCGAAAAAGACAAGGATGGACGTCGGTGTCATTCGAAGGAGAAGGACCTAGGTATTGAGTCAGCGACATGGGGAAGGGACTTGATGAGAACGCTGTTGCGGCATGAGCAGCCCCCGCCAACTGGAGCAATGCCCTTGGGATTTGATATGTTCGAACACCTTCCACCATAGTGCAATTCAGGTTACTTTCAGTCATATTAAGTATCGAAGGTAACCACAGATGATTTCCTGCGAGAAGCGATAGGGAGACTTCGAATAGACTATCCTGGAGTCAAGGCTCGCGGTACAAAAAGCACAACTCAATCAATCACCGAAGCAATGACCAGCTCCTATCAGTCAAAACAGGACACAGCCTCTCCTTTCTCGTTAGCTCCCTCGGCTCTCTTTGCTTCTTGAGATATTTCTTAGTGCTATCCTCCAATTCGCGCCTTCTGTCCCTGCAGTTCCATGCCCAGCCTGCCAAGAGGCTTATGATTCTTTTCGGATGGGGTGGAGTACCGCTTATCTGGTAGCAGGATATTGGGCAGGCTCAGGACCATCAGCAGCGGACTTGGCTTTGGCGGCTCGATCCTGTTCATTCTACCATCATAAAGTGAGCCATCTGGCTTCTACCGTCGTCCTTCTTTCCGCCTTATCGTACAACAACGAAGCTGTTCTGAACTATGAAAGCATTCGAAATCCATCCTGATCCCGGGCGAAGGGCTGCTAAGGCAGGGTTTCTCTTATACAAATACTATTGCTTGAAAGCAGGAATCCTCCATTTGCACGAGGTTGTGCTCATGGGTTTACCTTTGCCGCGCTGCCTGCTGCGACTTTCGGATATGGTGGGTCTTATAGGTAGCTTTGTTGTGCGATTCCTCGGCCATAAGTCTTGTCGGAAAGTGAGGCGCGAGAATTTGTGGGCTTTGCTGAGGTGAAATCCAGCCTTAGATTGGGTGGAGAGGAAGGACCGCCTTCATTGGATCATTTGCCGCGGACGTTGCCGATGTCAATAGATGCGTGATACAGAGGTCCACTTGGTTGCACTTGGCGTTCGCTCTAGAATGTGTCTAACCATCAATGCTCAAATAGCGCACGGCCGATAGGAAGTATTGGTACTAGACTGAAGCGCATCCGTCCGAGCACTAACCATCCTGTGGGAGCACTCGGTGACGGCTATAGACATCGCCAACGTCCCCCGAACAGCGTGACTAGCCCTGCAAACACTGGTATTGGAGACTATCACGGCCTCCAAGAATTCAACGCTTCTACCGTGCTGGGAAATTTGGGGCCACAACTACGTGCAAAAGAGTCCACCTCACGGGTAGAGAAGTGCGAATGTGGCAGTCTTCAAGAGCCTATCATCACTGACCAACCCCATGTAGTGTATGAGAGCACTCTATGCGGGGCGATCTTCCCGGATATACTTGGGGAAGGGCGATGTTATCAAGCCGCCCGTGCATTCTCATCTTCGTCTGCACTTCAGGCATGAAGTGCAGCAAATGACGGTACAGATACACAAGTTTTCACCTATGAGTTTGGGAGGATGCATCTTGAAGTCTGTGTATTTGGCCTTTTTTGTGAATAGGGAAAGATCCCTCTCTGTTTCAATATGAGTCTGTTCACTTACCTGACGGAATCCTACAGGGACCCACAGAGTGTGCGGTCACTTCATGGCTAGATCAATATATTTTTCAGTCTCTGTCTGTTGCTTGTGTTGATGAATTTCGATTCGCATAACCTATTAATGTCAATCCTTTCGGAGCAGCAACACGATATTTGAGCACTATGGATGTCAAAAGCAGGATGAGGAGGTATGCCTCTAGATAATTGCACTACAAAGCAAGAAACCCATCTAAAAAAGAAGACACGACCCAAACTGAACTAATATATGTTCACAGATAGTTTAGCGAGGAAGCTGAGGGTTTCTGCAGAGCCAGTTGCGACCGTTGATCTGGCTTTTTATACAGCGCCGGCAAGATCTTCGGCTACGCGATAGACATTCACACCAAGATTGCCTTTCGAGAACAGTAGAATCAAGCAGTGGGGAGAGATCTTGCTTCCAGGGCACGCGATGTCGGTATCCAACGTCTGCTCAAGCTTGATGATAGGCGAGGAAGTTAGCTTGTTGAGCGTCTGTCTGCCGTTGCCCTCGTATTTCTGAAAGAGAAATCTTCGGTGTGGCTGTCTGCTTCGGTCATACACATGGATATCATATGTCAATCCAGAATCGAGGGCCGGTATCGATATTGGCTACCCAGGAGCACCCGAGTAGTGATGAAATCTTAGCCCCAAGTCTTGGAGGATCTCTTTGCCAAAAATTTCTGTCTGGAGCAAAGGCCGTTTCGCAAAGAGCCTACGTTCCTTGCCAACAGCGAGCGGCAGTAACACTATTGAGCAGGGATGTTGTTGGAATTTTAATAGGGGTGGACGCAGGTACGCTATTGTGACAATGTATGATAGTGATCGTATATCAAGGGCCATCTTGACCCATATGCACAATGTGCATGCAGCTGTGGTAAACGCCTACCTTCAGCTCAGATATCTACTTGAGCCTCATAGTGGATGATCGACTATACAGTATAGCTGGAAGAATCATTCAGTTGTCGAATGCTATGCTATAGCTAAACCAGTAATAAACAGAAAGCTTTCGTGCGCAAACTTTGTAGGCCACGCTAGCGACGCCCTAGCGCTTAACACTAGTCTAGCCTCCGCGCCTCATCCTTGTCATGCAGCTTCCCTGTTTTTCCAGCGTCACTTTCCTTCACAACGTCAATATTCCGCCTCTTCCATATATCTCTCCTTCCTAATCCATACACATAGTCTACTCAGCCATCAGCCAGCAAACATGGGTCTCCTAGACAAGCTGAAGGGCAAGCTCAACAAGGATAGCAGCCACGCCAGTACCAGCAGCCCATCAAGTACTTTCTCCATAAGATCCAGCTACAGCGCTAGAACTAGAAGACTGTGTGACGCTGATCTCTGTTGTTCGATCAGGTAGCTCTCAACCAGCGCAGTCCTCGTATGCTTCATCACCCGCAGCTTCCGGAGGAACCGGAGCAGCGACCGCCCCAGCTACGACCTCAGCCTCACATTCCAACAAGGTATACTTTGATCTGACAGTGAACGATGGTAGGCCCTCTTCTTGCCAAACGTCATGTCGTGGGATCGAGTCTGATGGTACCGCCACAGGTCCCCCTGCCCGAATAGTCTTCGAGCTTTACGACAGTGTTGTACCCAAGACCACCGCAAACTTCCGTGCACTTTGCACTGGTGAGAAAGGGTTTGGATACGAGGGCTCAAAGTTCCATCGAATCATCCCCGGTTTCATGCTTCAGGGTGGTGACTTTACCGCTGGAAATGTAAGCTAGCTTTCTTCATTTGGTCGTGCTAAGAGACCGCTTTGAGAAGGAATGAGCTCTCGCCGATCTTGAATTCATGTGCTCGTATAGCCTCCTGAAAGCTGTGCGGCTCATAAATGTGTGAAATATAGGGCACCGGCGGCAAGTCGATCTACGGCAGCAAATTCAACGACGAGAATTTTACTCGCCTACATGATCGCCCATACCTTTTGTCAATGGCAAACTCTGGCCCCAATACGTAAGTCCAACCGTTTTTGTTTTGAACGTGATTTTCAATCCCTGGTACTCACATGATACTACCTGTGTAGGAACGGATCACAATTCTTCATCACAACCGTGCCAACTCCCCACCTCAATGGTAAACATACCGTATTTGGCGAAGTCATTGAAGGACAAGAGTTCATCAAGGCGATCGAAGCAACAGGGTCTTCGAGCGGAACGACCAGCGAGGAGGTCAGGATCGCGAAGTGTGGTGCATTGTGAACGTATCTCTTATCCGTAAGAAGGGAGCAGCAGGATCCTAGCCATCAAGTCCAGCAAATGCCTCCGTCGACTACATGAACAGAAAAGTTAATTAGGCATCAATCACGAGCAGCAAAGGTTGAGAACGTCTGAAAAGCTCAGGTTCAGCACTTAAATTGTTCTTTTTCTCGCGCAAGATTGCGAACGCGGTCTGGTAGTTGTCGTCCAATTCTCAGTACTGTAGCGCGTTGAGACCATTAATCGTGACAATCAAAGAGCTTTCCGTGTGGTTCAATCAATGCAGCAATGATTTGAAAGTGGCATCGAGAAGAAACAGACTGGTGAGCGATATTGAAGCCGGCGCTACTTGCCCAGATAATTTGCTGACAGACAGTATCTGCCACGTTGAAGTTCTCCGTAGCTATATACACGAGCATCGTACATGGGGTTTGCTGACACCGTATAGATCATCCTCCCCCTCGGTGTCCTTGTGATTTCAGATTCATCAAGGCTTCAATCTCCCTCGAAAACCCGTTGTATTGTCGGTTTATTGTTGCATTACTAGAGTCAACGACCAGCAAACACGCCTCAACGATTTTGGTGGCATGTCCTCCGCTTTACGCTTTAAGCCTCAAGTATATTGAATTCCTACTATTTCATTTTCTACAAGACACACTTACTGTTCCGGTGTAGGCAAAGTTCATTGCATCATGAAACCTATGACTGCAAAGCCTTTTACAGCGAGCAGCTTTTCGTGATATTCAATGGTGCAATTGCAACGCACCGCAAGACCGACAGTGCTCAATCCAACGGGTAATCAATTTTCAGTCCTATCTAAAAACTATTTGTAACCTTGCTGATGCAGCTAGCTTGACAAACGCTCAAAATGGGGAATAATGAAAAAATGTCGCGATCAATAGAGAAAAGTGGGTAGGGAGATCCATTCCAGCACTGCTCAATACTCAAGCCGATATTAGCTCATAAGCCACCAGCTCGTTCGTCCTCTTCTTCCTCTCCTTCCTCTTCTTCCTCTTCTTCCTCTTCTTCCTCTTCTTCCTCTTCTTCCTCTTCTTCCTCTTCTTCCTCTTCTTCCTCGTCTTCCTCGTCTTCCTCTTCTTCCTCGTCTTCCTCTTCTTCCGAAGGAGACTCCGGGTCCCCTCCAAGATACCAGATCGAAAGTGGTTTCAACAAACGCTCTTGAACACTGGGACCCTTTGGAGCTTCGTATTCGTCGAAGTCGCTCAATATAACGTCATTACTGTCACGTCCCAGGATACCAGAATTGTGGAGCCTATCGAAATCCCAGAAGACATAGCCCCAATCCCTCAGCCCCTTGAAATCTTTATCGCTGAGCATGATTGGTGGTCCACGAGGATTAGCCCATGACCAAGCTGCTGGGATATCCAGCTCGATCTCTTGCTTGCAGTCCGACACGAGAGGCGACTCCGTTTCCGCAGATGATTGAGAGTCTACCCAAGCAGGATTGCGGCCTAAACACACAAGCGCTTGTGTAAGGAAGTTCCTGGGCTGTAGGTGCTGTATGAAACAAGAACCAATGTCTCGAATGAACAAAGCTCTTCTCTCGTCGCCAGTCGACTCAAATATTCGGCGGATGTATGGTAGTCCGAGGGTAAGGAGATACTCCAAGTGATGATTCTGTTCATATTTGCCATCTTCGGTGAAAAGGAACAATCCGGACCTCCATTGGTCGGTTTCGGCATCGCCGTCTTCGTCAAAGGTAAGTGTTTCTGGCGATAGAGTCTGGAACGCCTCTTCCTCCAGTTGAGTGCAAACACCACGAAGTCTTCGAATGAGGTAGTCGCGGATGCAATTTATTTCAGCAACCTGGTAATCCGGGAGATTTGCGAGGTACCGGCTGGCTTGCTCTGCAGGATTCATGGCCGGGTTTGAAGCACATTCTCGAGCACGATGATCCCACTCTACTGAGCATCGTGCGAAGAGTTTTCTGTAAATCTCGAAGCGGCAGAACGCTCTCTGGAGCCTTCCAATCTCGGTCTCTGAAAGGGCCGAATACAAGACAGGCTTCTCTGGCCAGTATTCTGACTCCAAGTAAGGCTCGTAACCCTGGCCAGGCGACTCGCCAAGCCGTTCCAGGATGGGCAAAGTGTTCCGGGTATAATCCTCAATGAAGAATTTGAGATTGCCGGCGAGCTTGCAGAGCGCTACGGATTCTTTTATGGGAGTAATTATTCTTTGCCACTCGTATAGCTCGCTCGAATCAACCTTGCAGAATCGTATGGCAGTCTCTCGTGAATATTGCTGTCCGATTTGTGGTATCTTTGCAAAGGTCAAAGCTTCCCAAAGCACAGCTGGGTGAAATTGTCGGCGTGCTACGGTCGAGAGAATAAACTGTTTGTTGAGACGAAAGACATGATAGAACCGAGGCGACGCTCTGATGAGGTTAAAGATCTGGCTGGGTGTCGTGGCCTCCAACATAATGTCTCGCTGGAGCTCTGGTTCGAGATGCTCCAGCGTACAATTATGTGACGCGATGGGAGAATCATCTATGCCAGACATCTCTATAGCTGTGTACAGAAACTCTCAACGTTACTGGTGTTTTGTGCTGTTTGATGTTTGGCAGGGATGCTGTTGAGAAGGGTAAGATATTAAGGTACAAAAGGTCGAATGTTGTCGAGGAACTATGCCAAGACACTTGGCAGTAGCAACTACAAGCCAGCTCTTCAACACAAGGACGCCTTTGTGCAACACTTCCGCTCGCAGATGTTTACCTATACAAAGGGCGCTGTCAAAGTGCACCATAGAGCTCTTTGTGGTCCGAGGCAAGGCAACATCCAATTCTTTGATTAGTGGCTTACATCTTTCTGACATGTGGGATCATCATTCGTTGTTTAGCTATAACGTGATCATGGAGGAGCCGGTAGCAATGGCAAACCCGGGTAAGGCACAACGGGTGCACCAATCGGATGTCTCATGGTACACAATGTTCTTGTGCAAAGACTACATACTCTTCGCGCTTCTCATTGTTATACCTTCTTTTTCTTAGCTTCGATAAAACACTACAATTCTTTCAACTGGCATATGCAACACTAGCTTAGTGCATCACTCTTTACGGCTGCATAACACTAATGCTCATCACTTTCTCCCTCCCCATATAACGTCTCCTCTACTCGAGAGCCCGAGCATATCAGTCCACCCATTCCCACAACTCACAAACCTGATATCAACGCACAGCGAGGTAATATCTTTAATCCCACCCAACTTGGTTAGGACCTTCTTCCAACATGGACTTCGATGGCTTCGCTGTGCAAGGTCGCAAACGGGGAGGTAGGGCCCGTGGGTCTGGCCGTGATCGGGACCTCGACTCGTTTTATCGGGATAACGCTAGATACGCAGGCACAGCAGAGGACTTCACTAGGGATCATGCACGAAGCTACGGCCGCCACGAGGGCTTGGGCCACGATGGAAGTCATCCTGGACTAGGAAAGCCTTGTTTTCCCAAAGGTAGCGACAGAGAGAGACTCCACGCTGGCTACACCGTCAGTACCAAAGCCACAAAAACAGCACGGAATGGCTACGATGACAGCCTCCGCGCCGCTGACGGAGAATTCAGAAAAATGACCGTAGAGGAACGAGATTATTACCGAGGAGTTAGTGACGGTCTACGTCCAGACCAACACGAGCTCTTGGATCCTCGCGCTGGGAAGTGGGCGGATAGTAGCTACAACATGGCGACTGGTCGGGAGAACTTTCTCAAAGCCTACCCGCACGGCTATCATAGTCTGGAAGATCAAAACGACCACTACAAGCACGCAGCAAATGCCTTTGGCGAATATCAAACAGCGAGGGACCACCAGGCACGGCACTCGACATACCGATCTTTCCGAGGTGATCCTAGGAGGGATATGTTTGGGAGGCCAGTACCGCATGGCCAGCTCTAAAATGTGAGCTGACGCCTTCCGTTCTGGGAACGCATAAATTTGGTTATTGGATCCCAGTCATTACACAGATCGTGTTATCATGCAGCTGCTCTTGAATTTGTTTTTGCTTGTTATTACGAATGAGATAGAGCCTGGAAAGGGCGGTAATAGCAGACTGCTTGTTTTGTTTTCACGAGATTGCATGCGAATGTTTATTCTTTGATGGCTTGCTTTGTATTTAGTCATGACGAACGAATATCCCATAACCTCAGCCCCAACTTGCCACATTGAATGATTTGCTTATCATTGTCCTCATGCTTGGATGCACAATCGTTTTCGATCATCTACTAGTCGATCATGGATGGTACGCTTGTAATCACGATTCTCTACATATAGACAAGTGACAGGATATCTAGTCGCACATAATTGTAGGCTTGTACTCACGAGGTTAAGATAAGTGACATATGCATGGACAGGAAGTACCATTTGAAGAATCCTGCAAAGACCCGGAATAGCCGCAACTATCGCATATCCCGGCAGGGCACCCGTTCCAGGGGTTTTCGCCTCGGCCTAGCCGACACGAGTGGCCAAATTTGCTAGGACATGGAAGAACAGAAGATCTTGTTCAATATCAACGTTGATAATTGACGACATTTTGTACTGATGGGAATCGGAGTGCCGGCTAGGGATATATTACCGGGGTTTTCTATCAGGTACTCGAGGGAGAAGAGAACCGACAGAGCAGACTGGACTCGTTGACAAGAATCCGGTAATGGGAGAAAGTTTTACACAATGCGACGTTTCAGAAAATTAGTAAGACTTGAACTGCTGGCTTGAGCGAGCAAACCACGTCGAAGGAATCCCCTGATGACTTATACATGAGTGAGAATGATGGCATAACATCTCCAAGCCATAGCCATTCATTGACTACACCGTTATAATCCTCCGATGTTCCTTGCAAATGCCTTACAAGAGGCGGTGCCAACTGAACCTCTTGTTATTTTGCCCGACTAGCGTCTGAGCGTGCTTGACTGACATTGTAATTGTCAGCGATTATCCGTTGGGTCACGAAAATGATTGCGTGGTCTACACATGATCATTTTACGTCTGATTGCAATGTCTGCTGACGCTTAAATTCAAATCGTCTTAGTAGCTAACTCATTCATGCTTTTTCTCATCACTGCTATGTATGTCGTCGAGATTGTATATAGCTATTAGCAAAGCATACATACTGTCATCGTGGTTGCGGAGAGGGCTTACCCCGCTAGGACTGTTGTGTACAACCATAGGGTGGCATTAATGATGGGATTGTTTACAATCGCCTTGCCAAGCGTTGATCTTCGTCGTGAAGCAGATCCACCATCTATCTCATAATCTTCATGTTAATGGACGACCAACCTTCTTCAAAACACAGGGTGCATACTGCCAGAATGCCCTTTTAGGTCCTAGTTACCTTACTACTTCGTTCGTAATATTCCGGATTTATACTGACGACATCTGTGTCATCCACCTTAGCCTTCATAGCCTTGGCTGCGAAGCGCCGCATACGCGGCAGGGTATTCAACACCAATCTGCGTCTGTTTCTTGATAAACAAATCTTATCTTCCACTATTCAGGATTGAGATCTATCCCCTATCAGTCACAGATGCCCATAGGCTTGTTCTCCGTTCTTAGACCTAAAGCCTCATGAGCACAATCCTCGAGTCCACCGTCGACTAGAACTATCTTAATCCTTTAAGACGACTATTATCGAGGTACTGTTCACTTATATCCCTTTCCAACGAGTGTGATATAGCAAATCCAGGTTGGGCCATGTCTTCTCCAGTAGTGTTTAGATACGTCAACGCCACGTGTCTTTCCTGGGATCAAAACCCAGAGTACGTCGAAGCTTGCCGCACAATACATCGAATGGGTGACCCGACGGCATATTGTAGGTTCACCATCTAGTCATCGTACCGATCTGAATTAACGGTACCGCAGCACCACCACATCCTCCAGGCGCAACACCGAATGATGTTACCAGCTTCAAAGTGGGGTAAGCAACCTCACGATGTTAAGCGTGAAAAACACAGCTAACGAAGAGCAGGTTGGCTGGCTGGAGCGAAAATAATCTTCCGGATGCAAGTATTGTGGATTTCAGCAGTAGCTTCGCTGATCGTGCTGCAGATTATGTATCAACTTTGGCCATGCAAAGCGTGGAAGACATCCAAAGAGGGTTCAAAGCCAGGCCCAAGGCTGGATGGTCAAGGAAATCCCATGCTGGAGAGATACCCGCGGCCAGGGCAAGATCTACGAACTATCCTCGACTTTCCCATTCTTCGCGGCATTGAGAAGGTTTAAATCCAAAAAGCCAGAGCAAAATCACGGATGCTGACGGTGATTAGATCAGCACAGAGGTACCGTGGTGGTTTCTCGAGGCTCTCTTTCGATTAGATCCGCGCTTGAAATGGGAAGATATTGACATGCTCATGGAGCATGTGGGCAAGAGACTGAAGCAGCCGATTCAGCGGAAATTCACCAATGCCCTCAATAATGCATGTTCGAGGGGTCGTCAAGATTGGTCCATGGTATCGTGGAGAGACAAATCAACAAGTGCCAAGAACAATGGCGCTCGAGATTGGGTCATTGCCAAACTTGACGACACCCAACGGGCATTGAATACGACTCGCGGATCGACGCCTGGTCTTGATCGGTTCGGTAATCGAGTGCCAATGCCAGCCGAACGAAGACACCGAAACTCCATCCACGCTCAACCAAGGAAGCTGAGGTCAAAGCCATCAGATCGTCCATCTGCTCGCTTACGAAGGGCGGCAAAGAGCCCCGAATCTCAGGATGGTGACGAGGAAGAAGAGACAGCTGTAGAAGGAAGTGGTGATGATGATAACGACGATGATGATAGTGACGTTCATCTGTACACTATGCCTCTACCGGTTTCTTGGCCAAAGAGAAAGCGGGCAACACCTGCTGAATATGCTGTCGAGGAGCAATTCGATGTCTCTGCGAACTCAGGGTTTGAGCTGGATACTGACTCAAAAGTAACACAGACCAAGCAACATGGTGAGACATTCGAAGGCCAACGTCCCGAGGTATCAACTAGGGGAAAGGCAAAGCAATTCCAGTATAAAGAGTCACATGTCCAGGAGAAGGAACCACCAAGAACTCGTAGGCGCAATGATGTGGGAGAAATTTCGTTGAAGCCGCTGTCACAACAGCCACCCTCTTCCATATCCACCAACGTTTCTCATTCCAGCAAGCCCAAACCCAAGCCGCAGTACGTCGAGCAAACACAAGGAAATCGCATGTATCGTCTGCCGCCTCACTCAACTTCATACGCGCAGGATCGTTCACACTCAAACCCATACGCATCGCAAGCTGCATACGGAGGACTAAGCAGTACATACCATGACATGTACGCTCCCAGGCAAGCAAAAATACCCAGCACCATAACACAAGGTGTGGTTGATACCGGTATCCCTCGTACATATTTACCGGTCACCGCGAGCGGACACGGTGTTTATCAACAGCAACCCATCTACGACCCACAAAGGAGTGCGGGTCTTGAGCAAGCCATGCTTATGCATTCAAGGAATGGACATATATCTCAGGCTCCTGATGAACCCTACCGAGCGACAAATGGGGCTGGTCAGTCGCTTGTAGCGCAAAGCCAGTTTGGAAGTCCTATCGGAAGCGGAATCGGATGGGGTCAGCGTTGGCCTTCAACGCACAGCAACCCCAGAACGTCTTACCATGGCTACCATGGCACTGAAGTGGGATCCCAAGCAACGCGATACACGAGCTTTCGGCGGGAAAATAATCATATCCCTACATTGCCCAACAGGTTGAATGTACAGGAGCCTGCTGAATACTTCAACAATAGTCGCACGACTGATGACGGGCCGATGGAGCGGTACTGGCTGGAATCCAGCAACCAACGATTGACCCAAGGGCCCAGTCAATCATCATCAATATTCGGCACACTACCATCCACCCAAGTGAATACCCAATCATCATCAAGGACTTACCCACATCCTCAATACGCCAGCTCGCCATGGTCATACACACCTCAACCCGACTATGTACCATTGGGCGACGGGCGAACTAGAGCTAATACACCTGCTATAACTGTACCCGCTAACGCCATACGAACGTTTATCCAACATGAGGCTACAGCTGTATCTGCGGGCAACCGGCATGATCTTGCCCCGCAGGCCATCGAAGCAAATATGGCACTCTGGCCTCGAGATCTGTTTGGAGGGCTTTTGGACCCTGCTCCATGGAATCTCGAGGGGGAATCGTTCTTCAATACTGGCCCAGATTCCAGTTGAAGGACCAGAGCCCGATCTTAGTCGCAAGTAGAGGAGGGAAAGCATACCTGGCTTCACATTGGTCTCGGAGATATCGTGAGTGTCAACATTGTCTTCAAGCGCGTCAACCCATTCTACACCCCCAAGTCAATGATGTTGAAACGAAGACACAGCACTCCCTTGTTGATGTTCTGAGGTCTACTGTTGTTGGTAAGTCCGCTAGGTTCCTGCAGACCTGAAAATGTGGATCATCTTATGCTGTCAAGGCTGTCATGGTGGAGTTGTTGTTTGGGTGAAGCAATAATACACAAGTCATTCCTAGGGTCAGGCTCGGGCCGCCCAGGCCCGTTGATTGAAAGACAACTGGCTTGGCGTCCTTGGCATGACTTTGTAAGTAAGGCCTTGGCGCGTTGCTTCTCCGTGCAGAGGTCGGTAGAATGCTACTAGCATCACAAATATATGACATTTCTACCCAGTGGGGGGATACTATTCGTGTCCTAAAGTGTATACACGTCCCTTCAAACAGTGCTTTCACAGATTGTTAACTGATCCCCTTCCCTCCCGTCTTTTTCACTGGATTAGAACTTTTGATAAACCTCCAACATCCATATAAGGCAATAACAACGAGGCAGAATTTAAAATCATTGTGCCAACGATATAAGATTAGCGCTGTGTCCTAAGATATAGCTGCTTCGGAATGCTGTCGGAACGTGTGGGATAGAAACATCAAGGTCCGCGTTCAAGCCCTCTACTGTCATGATATGTTACTAGGACATGGATTATGTCACGATGATGGATATTAGCACTGGGTGGTCTGTTAATAACCAAGACACAGGAATATATATATCAACTGCGGGACTCTCTGCAAACTGATCCTCCGCACACGCTACTCCAGCGCACTCGCGTTTGGGCTGTCGCTATGTCCAGTCGTGTATTTGGAGCTGAGAAGAAATCGGGCGAGACGCTGCTATCTGATACATTATTACAGTCCTCGAGGAATCACAAATCTCGTCAAGCTTCTAATTTCCATCCAAGATGATTAGCGTCCCATCATACCTTGGTACACGCCTTCTTCGGCTTTGTAACACTCTGAGCACGTGCCATTGCAGCAAGCGCTTAGTGGTGTTAAATTCAGATACCGGAAGTGTTTGGGGAGTGGTTGCCTTGATCTGCCATGCACCGTTAGTGTTGTACAGCCTTTGCGCCTTGGCATAAACCTTCACTTTTTGTGTTAGCTTGTCGGTGTTCAAAGAACGGGTTGTAGCTCCTAGGATTACCTTTGTCTTTCATTGTCGCCCATTCGATCAATGAGCCATACTCACATTCATGACTTGCTGTGCTTTCACTAGAACAAGGGCATTGATCTCTCTTTGAGCGCCAGTGAGACCTCGATCGCTTAGAAGACTCGTATATGAACCTTCAATTCTACCTCACCTCACCGATCCCCACTTGTCACGTTTCGAAGCTCGCCCACTTTCGATTCCAATCCTCTATCCCAAACTACAGACTAGACAGACGCTTTTCAAGACTTTAAGGACATTCCACCAGACCCAACAGAGATTTCAAGGAACCGCCAACGGCCAATACAGAATGGCGGCAGAAAACAACGACAACATGTTCCTTACTGAGATACGGTCGCCGAGTGAAGCGAATTTCGACGACGGCCCGGACTTGGCACTTCGGACTGCCTACCGTTATCTCAAGAATTTGCCAAAGGTCGAACCGAACGGACTACCGGCAGATGAAAGAGATTGCGAGATTTGCCTAGAAGCCTACGGGACGAATGGATTGGATGAGAAAATTGTGCGATTGCCACATTGTGGTCATAGGTGAGTACAGAATTCTTCCCACCATCGATCTAGATTTGATACTGACGACTAACAATAGCTTTGGCCTTGATTGCATCTACGAGTGGCTGTCGCCAACAAACATTCCGAATAGAAACACATGCCCTAAGTGCAGAGCGGTTCTCTTCGAGATAGACCACTCCGGCTACTCCGATGACGAGGATGATAGTGACACTGAAGAGGCCCCTAATATTGATGTCATACCGGAATTACGTGCACTACTCGACATTCAGAGCTTCGAGTCATTTGTTGCGGCACTTGACTTTATCGAGCCCTTCATGCAAGGTGACCATCTCAGACCTAGAGCATTCAGATACTCAAGACAGATACACGCGATGTTCCATACGTTCTCGCACATTCTGGATGCCGAAGAAAACCTTCCCAGTGTAGTTGTCGTCCAGGATATAGCGAGAAAGCTGGCAGCGCTGATGGGCCTGTTGTACGTCACCTTCGGTCCAATGATGGAATTCCTGCTATCGCCAGTCCCTTGGAGGGAAAATGGGCCACCGGTACATGATCTGCTTGACCAGAACAAGTATGAGATGATCAGTGTATCGATCCACCAATTCATGAGGTTTGAAGGGGTGTACTATCAACGCCCACATTGAGACGCGCACTTCGGGTATATTGGAGACTACTTCGGGGATAGAAATTTGCAGATCGCGGCATAACATGCCCTAGCGAGAAATTATCACCTTAAGTATGCATGAAAAATAAACCGAAAATCATTGTCTCTTCGTAGCAGTCTCACTTTATCGTTGTGATAATTTTGTCGAGACTGTGATGTTGCGTAGCCGTTGAACTCCAGGTCCTTGTTGCCGAGTCTCTAGTACCCATCCTCAGTTCGTGTGTAAACTCCTCGAAACTCTCCTCATGTCGTCTTCCTATTCCGTATCTTGGAAAGGACCGTCATCAACATTATATTGTTCCCAGAGAAAGCGTGCTGGAGACGGCCAAAAGGGTTGTGATCATATTAAGTCAACAACCATGACCAGATTAGTGGCGGAGACTACCGAGACCATCACAGAGAAGCATAACGGCAAGGGACAGCCACAGGCCTGCTATACTACTGGTAGACGATCCATGAGCGCAGGAATCAAGCATGTTCATGTGCAGTGACAGCAACAAGCGTTGAAACGGCGTCGCAACCAAGGAGTGCAGCTCGCAACACACAAAAACAGATTTGTATAAGTCTTACACCCAACTCGCCTACGGTTTACGAAAGGCATCTAACAGCACGACAGGAATGGACTTAACCGTCAGGCAGACGAATGGCCCCCAAGCTACTTCATGCCACGTGATGTATAGTAAAAGAGAATCGGTGAGATGATTAGACGACTCCCTCAGACAGAAAATCGCGGTACAGCTCAACTGTGGGGGGAATTTTGCAAATTGTACGATGGTGGGAAGGGCAATGACCAATTACGCAAGAACGATGACAAGGACAGAAGGGAGGCGACCTCAACACGGACTTGGTCAAGACAAAATTCCATCCCAACGTCGATGCGGTCAATTCTGGCGGCACAAATATGGCTGATGCTAGTTCTGAGGCTGGATACACGCGAGCAATCTTCTTATTGGATATCGACCACAGAAGGGAGATTGGAGCCCCAAAGAAAGCCAATGACTGGGGCCTGAGAAATACTTTATATTGGCCACATGACGTGACTGCCAAGCAATCATATCCAGACCACGGTGGACATTGTGAGGAAGCTCCGAAGCCACACATGACCGAAGGTGCAGCCGCATCGCAGATGAATGCAATAATAAGTGGCCGGACTCAACCGAAGAAGATAACGATGATGACAAGAACGACTCACTCGCGGTCAAAGACTCAGCCCGAAATGATACCAAACGATTTCTCGATATTTTGAAGGCGCTTTGGCGATTTGAGATCTCAATACCACGCTTAAGCTTAGAGGCGAGGAGATGCAATAGGTCAAGATCATCAAAAGATTGAACCGTAAGAAATCCGTGATTGATAGAGATCACAAATACTGTTCACTTCCACTCAGCTTGAAGACTGAGAGTTAGATCGTTGCAGGCCTAGTAGGATCAACAGATCGAGTGGGCTGGCATTTGAATCGATGCCTCATACGGGCTTGCTGGTTTCGAGAAAATCCACTCATCGAGCGTACGAGGCTCGCATCAGTCGACCTCAGCGGTAATTAAAAGTGAGATAGTTCGTCCAAATAAACACTGGGTGTCTAGAAATAGAACATCAGAGGCTCTACTCGGACCCATCAAGCCTCTTCGGAGAGAGGACTTGAGACATCGAAGCGCATGGTTTTCTACTCCGCGAAACGACTAGTCGTGTAGAGATGCGCTTCGTCAACTCCAAGTCCAAGTAGCCAAGCATAATTGATGAAGCTCGATGAAGTATCTGATGTGTAGACCTCCACGGGCAGAGGGAGTGCTGTTTAGTAAGACCAATGCTCTCATGAAGCATAATCGAACGACACGGTGCAAATGATATGGAGACAAACAACGTACCAATCTATAACAAGCGATTCAGAGCCAATGGAGATCGTTTTATGCTGTTTGTTCTCACCATCTCCACCGTATAAAAGCCGTCATAGACGGGGTATAACTTGGTTCCCGGTTCAGTCTTCTCATCTTCGAGTCATACTAGCGCCAGATCTCTTCCCACACCTCCTCCGCCTTCTTCATACACTCTTCCTTCTTGTAGTCCTTCCCAGGCCACCCATACTCTGTATAGACTTCCTTCATGCGCTCTGCATCGCGTTTTGGAATCATGTCAGCCTTTCTCACATCTGTTGCCCGAGTGGGGAACTACGTGGCGGCAGAGTAAGTTCCTTGATTCCACTCTCGCACACCCATAGAGAATGGGGAGGGCGCTTTGGAAGGATACTTACAGCTACGCATTTTCGGAACTCGTCGTTCAGCATCTCGAAGAATCCTTTGGGCGTGTATGTAGGATAGCAATACCAATACATGTGGTCGTTCGCCTCGTCCGAATTATCCGGTGGCTACACGGAATCAGCTTCGCTACTCCATCCCACCAATACCACGTCTATCTCAATGGCTAAAGAAGAAAGGGAATCAATGAATTGACAACCTCACCAGCGACAAATCCGTTCCCATTTTCACCCCAACCTGGAAATCACAAATGGTGACAGTCCACCTTTCAGTATCACACAGAATTTAACATCCGTCCCTGCCTCCACTCGTCCGCGCAATAGTCACCACATGTCCCGGCAACTCACAGATCTCCTCCAACGGGTCCGCAATACTGGGATCCGCATTTTTCACCCCGAAGCTCCTTTGGAAACCCTCTCTGGTGTAGTCGACGGAGGAGGTTTTCTCGTAGATCTAATAGGCGTGGTGGTTGTATCGCGATCTATTACGGGTAGATGTTTGATGAGATTGACGGCGGTGGCGGTTCCGGAGAGGAAGCTGAGGTTTTCGGGGGTTAGAGTGGGCCAGCCGGTGGGTGGCGGGGTTTTGAGGGAGGAGGGAGGGAGGTGCAGGTTTATGAGGAAAGTGTAGAAGGAGGTGAGTTGAGAGATGAATTCAGATTGGGAAGAGACTGGGGATTGGAATTCGGGCATGGTTACGAGGGTTTGTAGGAGGTTTGTCAAGGAGACGCTGGGTAGCACCTAGATTAGGCGCATACCTAGAACAGGCGTAGCGTTATAAGGCTACAGCCAAATCAAGATAATTTTCATCTCTATAGAAGTAAAATATAAGGTTCATTACTTCTAGTACTTTATATATTAGCTTAAGAGTTATTATTTTATAAGTCTTCTAATATACTTTATCTACCTTAATAAGCTATTATTCTTATATCTATTTTATAAATAAGTTCAAATATAATATTATAAATATACTAATACTATCTCCTAGGAATATCTTATATCTTAGTAGTAATAGTAATAGTAATAGTAATATCTTATTTATAATAGGAAACTCTATTAAATTAAGCTATTTTTATATATATATATAGTATTTATCATTTATATAATAGCTTATATACTTTAGTAAATATAAAAGTAATATCCTTATTTTTATTATTCTACTTAGTTCTTACTTATAATATCTAATCCCTCTTTTAAATAATAATTATACTAGTATCTTTAATATATCTATCTATTATATTATAAATCTTTGTTATAAGAAGGATAAGCTTTATATTTATTTTAAATAATCTCTTTATAGTATTATCTAGATACTAATTATACTTAGTAATTATACTAGACTAGTTTATTATAAAGCCTACTTTACTAGTACTCTTAATACTTCTCTCCTTATAAAAATACTTAGACCTAGTTATAAATACTTTATATAATCTCTTAGAATTTAACTAGGTTATAATAAATAATTAGAGTAATATATTACTAGTTAAACTAATTATAAACTTAATATAAATTACTTATAATCTTATTTATCTTATAAAATAAGCTTTACATAATAAAAAGGATAAGGTAAAGGTAAAGACAAAGTTATATAATATAATAATTATACTAATTCTTACTTACTATTAATATAACTAGATAAGTATTAAGATATTTTATTTAATTAGTTAAGAATAGTATATTAAATATTAATTAAATAAATAAGATTTAAAGAGATTAAGATAGAATAGTTATATAATAATAGATAATAGATAATAGATAATAGAACTAATAAAACTAATAAAAATAAAAATGTAATAGTAATAACTATTAAATAAGTAAGGCTAATATTTATCCTAGTTAGAATAAAAGACTTCTAGCTTTAATCTTACTAAGCCTAATAATTATAGCTTATATCTTTATAATTCTAATAATATCTTATATATATATAAACTAATTTTTAGTATTAAGAGAGTATTAAAAAATATAGATTAATATTTTTTTTAGCCTACTTAAATAGAGATTATAAGTACTAATAATCTAATTTTTAGCTTATAAAGCAGCTTATAAAGAAGATATAAAAAGAGAAGTTCTATTATATAAGATAGATTACTTAATAGTAAAACCTTAAATAGATATAGAATAATATAGACTTTATACTAGATAAATTTAGTATAAAGCCTACTTCTCTTTAATAAGAACTAGTATTAAAATATCTTAAAAGGGAATTAATAGCTTTTAATAAAAATAAAGAGATTAATAGATTATATTGTAAGAATAATAAAAGCTAGTTATAACTTTCTACTTATATATTTTACTTCTACTTTATTTATTTACTTTATATTTAATAAAAACTTAATATCTATTATTAAATAGTTATAAGCTTAATAATACTTATAAAGTATTCTAGATACTTATAAGATATACTTATATATTAAAATTATAATTTATAATATTATAGATAGTTATTACTACTAGTTTAAAGAGGTACTTATAAGCTTATAAGATAGCTAATTACTAGTAGTACGCTAAGCTTTCTTGCTAACTCAATAGATGCTTGGTAGAGTGGCCTGATATTAGGATTCTATCTTACTCACCTCCGCTAACACCTTCTCTATTGATATCCTCCATCCATCTTCTCCTTTGCCAAGTAGTTTGATATTACTCAAGTCTCTGACTACCCAGTCCGCCCCCGCATCCATCAGCCCGTTCACACTGTGCGTAGTGGCAAGGGCCAGTACCTTACACCCAGCGTTCTTGCCTGCTTTTACACCAGTGGGACTATCCTCAACGACAAGTACAGGTGCTAGCTCTCCCAAGCCAATGCGTTGACGACCAAGGCTGTAAGGGTTAGGGTCCGGCTTACCCGCTTCAACGTCTTCTGCAGCAACCGATACCGGAGGGAAAGGAAGCGCCATGAGATCCAGCCAGCCGGACAGCAACACACGAGTACAGGAAGTGACAAGAGCCCATGGTACGCTCGCTGCGACAAGATTTTCCAGTAACGGCCGAGCACCGTGGACCTCGCTCGCATCAGAGCCGTACAATTTAGGAATCAGACTCTCGGTGTGGCGAACATCTATTGCGTAGATATAAGTATGATCTCGTAATACCAGTTGGAGATTCACGAACAATCCCAATTAGCTTTTGAGCTATCATATAGTCGTAGCGTGTCGATGGAGCGACGGCCTCGCGAGCTACGAAGAAGGACGTCGTAATCTACTCCTAGCTCAATACCAGCTCTGCGCTATTTTTGTAAGTTATTGCCATTGAGTAAGAAGGAAGCTTTGTGCATGTAAGCGACGGAAGAGATATTATCGACTGACTTCTTCCAATGTTTGGTAATGGCGCCAGTCGTGTTTATGATTGTTCCATCCAAGTCGAACAAAAGGCCAGCGAACGCGTGGCTTTCTGGCTCCCACTAAAAGCGTATTCATCTTGGCCTGTTACCATGTTTTGATGAGAATAGTACTACTGAGCCTTCGAGAAGTCTTCGCAATTATAGAGTCTTATTTCCAACGAATTTTTTTAAGTGCCTCAGCCCCGCTAGCCCCACGTATGCGGAAGCTAGTAAGCGTTTTGCTTATTAGTGGTATCTGCAGCTACTCATGATCATGCCAAAGTATTGGTCCGACTACGTTCGCGCTATGAAGCTCCTACGTTGTTGCGTTTGCCACTCCCGAACAATCGGTAGCGTTACTCTCCCGCTAGCAGGCACGTGGCAGGATAATGTGGTGGAGATCGGCCGGGAACAACTTCAGTTGATTATGTAATCAGGGTCTTGGCATGCACAGGCAGAGTTTTGTGATGCGTTGGCTTTTACATCGAGATAGACACATCATTAGTTACCAACAAATTGTTCCACTCCACCAATGAGACACCACATGCTTTATAACTTTCAGTATCATGTGCGGTCAAAATCGAGCTAGTATATGAATTCTGATGGGGTGGCCATGCTCGACCGCAGCCGTTCCCAGAAAACCCAATGGATTACAAACGACGATAATAGTGACTACATTAGGCCCGACCTGTCGAGTCGACAATTTGGAACATTCTGGTGCATTTTGCGTTAAGCGCTGGATCGAACCACGAGATTTTGTCATGATTTGGTGCAGTGTGCAAATTAATTGAACAGTTGCAATTATTGAGACAGTTGAACTGTCAGTGACTGCACAGGCTCTGTCGTTGGATCATCACGAGTATTGGCTCTGCAATAGGAATGCACCTCGCTTTCGTTTAAGAACAGTCTTCTGAACGCGTTGGTCCTCGCGTCTCGAAATGACCGCCATAATAATAAGTTCAAGTTGTTCATGGCTTGTATCCGCAATTTGTATACCTCTTTTGCGGCTGGGTGGATTGTTGAGTGACGCATTTCACATCTGGTGGTACGCATTTTTGGGTCTCGAAATTTCAATCTCTCGATCAACGCGAATTCCACCAAGTTCCTGCAACTGTATACTGTCTTCGCCATCTTCAGCAACGCCAAGAGGCGTCCATCCTGGCTCTCGGGTGGCTGGTGCAGACAATTGCACATCACTTTTATCGACAGACGGCAAAGAGTGAGCCCCAATCGCCATCGTTGTCTGGTCACCATCGAGTGGTACTCGGCCGTCTGATTGCGCAGCAGAATGACCTTTCGAGGGCCAGAGACGGTGTTTGATGGACTTCTTTGACCCTGAGCCATAGGTATAGGACCTCGAACGCGAGGCACTGCTGCGCTCACCCCGGTCTCGAATTGTCTTCACTATGAGAGGCCGCAGGGAGGGTATTGAAGCAACCATCACCCAGAGGTTAAGCTCAACAATAGCCCATAACGCAGCAGGAACTTCATTGACTAAGCGCAACACATGTTAGCTGAGGCCTGCCCACGAGATTTTCTACTGGGGTGATCCTCACAGGTTGGGTCAAAGCCAGGCTTTCTTTGAGCAAGGACGAGCTGCCACAACCGCACAGCTGAGACGACCGTCACACTAGCAAGGTGATCAGCAATTGTCTGCACCCATCGTACGAGATTCGCTCACACAAGGCCGAGCATGAATGTACTGCTGATGGAAATCCTTTGCGAGACAGATCGCTGAAGGTGTGAAATGAAATACACAGGCATGAGTAGAACCACCAGGTCTAGAACAATCGTGAAAGACTCGTTCGAAGTGAAGAATTGAGGGTACTGGATGCATCGGCTTTTGACTGCTGTGTTCCAGAAGCCTTGAATGGGTGTACAGCTAAAGATGCCGACAAGAACCTAGAACCATGATCAGTGGGGCAAGGTTGTTGAATAACTCGCTGAGTGTTACTTACTGCAGCTAGCATCCAAGCGATGTTGAGCACCGCAGCTATCTGCAGAGGACGTCTTGCAGTTGTTACACGAAATATACGCCAGTACAGCGCCAGGAGTGACAATTTACTGAAGGTAAGTGCAATAGGATAGACAATAGCCAGGCTATACAACCCCTTGTTGAATTCCTCAAGATGGTAGGCATCAGACTTGCCGATATGCTGGCCATAATAATTATGCTCAACCTCGACAATCACTGTTGCGGAATATGCCCAGGAAAAGACCTAAGGTGGGACTGTCGGTCGTTTATCGGATGGAACTAGTCTGATCTTATAGAGACTTACTGCAGCTACTACTATGAGCCAGTCGTCCGTGTCAATCCGTATATGGGTGTTTAGACGGGAGAAAAAACGAAGAATAAGGGTTACGAAAGAAAAGACTATGAACACAACAGCCACAGCATTCATCGGAGGTCCTTCGTTGGCGTCGAGATTGACACCTGGATACACTGGAGTGGTGAACGACATTTTTCACCTTCGAAGTTGCGTACAATACATCTGGGTTGAAACTGGTTTGGAAGAGACGTGCAATCATATGAATCCTTTTTACAACGATCTCCCTACCCTCCTTCAGGAAGTACTACGTACTCAGGTAGTTAGATGTTAGCGTGCCAAGGGACGCGAACAACACTACATGTGTAAAGCACCTAGCGCTCGGTATTTAGTGGTAAACTACACCGTCACACGGGCAGATGTATGTGGACCCTTCCAGAAGAAACGTGAAATTTAATTAGCGTCCGCCAAGACGCTAACATTCAACCTGCCACCTACCATACTAGGCGTCTGCGAAGTTGCAAGTATCTTACGGTAGGATCTAATTGGTGTCAAGAAAGCCAAGCACTAGTTGATCCTGGGGTGGAAGTGATCTACAGGCCACAATGCATGGCAACCAATGTGGCACGTGTGGGAGGCACGACCATACACACCATGTCATCAGCGCTAAGTCCGTCTTGAATCCTTCCGTGTTTCAGTGCATGCCATTGGTCAAAAGTCTCCGGACGCTTCATGTCAAGATCTGAAATTTTCCGAATTGCACTACTCTGGACTTGGCCGCGGACAGTGCCCCTTCCCACAGTCCCCCTACGCCTAATTTTGCGCTGGCCACACTGCGAGGCTGGATAACGTCGCACCCTCTACTACTGACTGCACTTACATCAATAATGCACTATAATAATAATCGTAGTAATACTTACTCGAAAGTAGTATATCTACATATTTTCAGCCTTGCAACGAGAGCATTCGAACCTCGCGCGCGAGAGTCATGTAGGAGGACAATTGCCCGTCCCGCATGTGGCCAGGGCAAAATTAGGCGTAGGGGGACTGTGGGAAGGGGACTGTCCACAACCACGTTGCTGCTGCCTGAGATTCGCAGACCTGGACCGAGTCCAGTGAGGCAAAGTAGGCACGACGCGGGGCGTAGCAAATGTCATTACTGCATGCGGCTACCCCAAAATAATGGGGGCGCACGCTTCAGGCTGATGGGTAACGGGCCGGCAAATGTTGGGGAATCCCACCTTTACTCCACGCCTCAGGATCAACGCGCGACTTTGTGGAGATCGCAAGAACAACAAATCGGGAGCAGTCTGGAGCACCGCTGACATGCCGTTACAAGGCCACGTCGGAGATCGGCGATTGCAAAAGGGCTACTAGTACGGAAGCGAAAGAAATTCGTCTTTAGAATGCGCAGCCTTGTCTTACTTGGGGATTTCTTCTCCACACCGTCGTGTCAAACACTACGCCTCATGGTTCTGTCCTCCCTCTTACGGCAAATCCAGTGCGGATCAATTCAATACTTGCTTACACAATCTAAATCCTCTACCGGTAACGCAGTGCCTTTCGCTCACCGCCTTTCAGCAACTTCTCCCTTTCAAGCTTCGTAATTGGATAGCCGCCATTGTAACCGGAGCTGAAAAGAAGTAACCTATGTTCCAAAGCCCCCAATAATCACCTCACACAAGCGCTAATCTTATTGTGATGGTGGGTGCCTACGTCAAACTCTATTATCTGCAATAAGCCTACTTCTGCCTTGTCCGATCATCGAAGCTCGTCTTTTCCAGTACCAAACTATATCTATGGGTGTCTCAAGAAGTTTGGTGTGTGGATCGGCTCGTAACATCAGCGGCAGTGGACTGGTTTCACAGGATAGGCCTTCAACGGCCGGAGTCTAACTGCTTGTCCCCTAATGATCCTCGTTCCCATTTCCTTATGTGCTCATGCAAGGCAGCTCCTACGCTTCCTTGCACGAAAATCTCGCAGCGCCAGCACGATAAGCATACGTCATTTGTCTTAGCTTTCCGGTGTTGTTGCCTCTTGTTTTCAGCTGACTCAAGGTCAACCAAACTTTTAGAAGAACTTTGAGGAACCCTCCACTCCCGCAAGACGAGCGCCCAAGAAGTGTTTCGTTCTGGAATTTTCAGACGACATGAGGACCTTTTACCACGATGATGAACCTGTAAGTCCTAGAAACTCCTCGCTTTCTCATCCTGCCACCTCCATACGACGACTAATTTCCAAGGGTGACTGTCGCCTCCCACATGACTCTGGTGTGGAGCTTTCACCATCTCATCTCTCCTCTCTTGGAATACTCTACTATACCTTCCCGCCTGCCTCGCCCTCGTCTATGGCCGATGTCGAGGATCTAGCCAATGCTCGTACCTATACCAGCCGAGACGAGATTACTGTCTCGCCTGATGCCATGGGCTCAGCTTATGAGGAGAAGATCAGGATGTTCTATGATGAACATATGCACGAAGATGAAGAGATTCGATACATCTTGAAGGGAGCCGGGTACTTTGACGTTCGGGATGCAGAGGACAGATGGGTCCGGATCAGAGCAGAACCCGGCGACTTGCTCGTCTTGCCAGCCGGCATCTATCATCGATTCACTGTTGATGAAGACAATGTAAGCGCTGCCCTCACTGTCTGAAACAGCCACACTCTAGAGCCAATGCTGACATGCTTAGTACATTAACGCCATGCGCCTTTTCCAAAACCAACCCAAGTGGGCTGCACTCAATCGTGGTGAGGAAACAGAAGTGAATGAGGCCAGGAAAGCCTACGTCCTCGCAAGAGCTCAGGGATTCTCAGTCTAGCCCAAATGGAACCCATACGCAGTCGATTCATCAAGACTGAAGATATATGATTGTAGCATGATTGAATCGTGAATACCATTGACTTCTTCCAAGAATCGACTGTTGTTTTCGATGTGTATATATAGATTGTCGCCCTTATTTGTAACCCTGTAGGTCTTGTACTTACTAACCTTCCTACTACCAAACTACATGAAGCTCTTTCTAGCCCTATTGCTATCTGTTATGATAATAGGCTGTGATTAGAACTCTACTCCCTAATAACAGCTCTAATATCCTACTTAAGTTACTATTACTAGTTAAGACTAAAGCCTTTACTATCAAGGAAATAAAGCTATTATATTCACGCTAGACTTAGTAGAGGAAGTTAAGAATAATAACTAGGTAGATAATACTAATATAAAAGCTAGTAAAGAGATTATAGTACTTACTTTTTTATCTCTTATATCTAGTACAAATATATTTAATTAGTATAATTATTTAACTAGCTACTTAGCTCTAGTTCTATTATAAGTAGCTAGTTATAAAGGCTAGCCAGTTAGCTAGTAAAGTACTAGTAATAAGAGATTTATTAAAAGATATAAAGTATTTAATCTATTCTAATTAAGTAGAATAATTAATTAATAGTTATATATATAACTATTACTTATAGATAAGTCTTTACTAGTATATATATAATAAGCTTATATAACTTAAGAAGATTTAGCTATCTAATATTAAATATATCTTAAATTATAGAAAAATATAAATTTATCTAAGTATTAGGATTCTTTTATTCTTTATACCTCTTAGGAATATAACTCTTAATTAATCTAGATTAGTCTTATAAAGAGGAGTATTAAGAATAGTATAAGAAGTAAACTTTATTAAGCTAGATTAATATTAGATAATATTTAATACTTAATACTTAAAATTATATTATATAAAGGAAATAATATAAGTTAAATATAAGGTTTTTATATATTATAAAAGTAATATTATTATATAAAAGAAGGAACTTATATTAAGCCTATTATAGTATAAATCTAGTTATATAATAAGTCTTAGTATAGATTACTTAGTATATATATACCTTATCTTATAACTACGTAGATAGATATTATTATTATTATTATTTATTTATATAATATATCTATATCTTCATCTTTAATAAAGCCCTTTAATTTGACTAGCTTGAAAAGCTTAATTCTTAAGCTTCTTAATTAATTACTTAACTATTTATTCTTATATAGTATTTAAGTATTATTATTTAATTTAATATATCTATTAAACTTATACTTATAATATAAAGAATCCTCTTAAAGTATTATTATAAAAAAGTAACTTAACTTCTGAAAATATTAAAATATTAAAATATTATATTTATACTAGAAGATACCTGTAAAAATTTAGATTTTAATAAATATTAGATAATTTACCTTTACTACCTAGTAATTATAAGCCTTAGCTTAGTTAGTATATAGATTTAGTAGATAAACTTATAGAATTAGTTATATTTTAGTTACTAATAAGATTAAATTAATTAATAAGTTATACTTATATTTATCTAAACTATTAAAAGATAATTATAAGGGCTTATAAGTATATTATAATTACTACTCTTATAGCTAACTTATATAGGAAATTATATACTTATACCTTATATAAGCCTAGGTAAAAATCCTTACTATTTAATTTCTTTCTCTCTTCTATTTTATTTCTTATTATATTATATTTAGCTCTTTATATTAGGCGCTTATATTTATTACTTTATTACTCTAGCTTCCTAAGGCTAGATTATATATTATAGTAATAATATTACTTTAATAGTAAGAACTTATACCTTAGCTTAATCCTAGTATAGCTATATTATTATAAGTAAAAATTAGCCTAATATCCTAGTTTAAATTATTTATTTTATTATTTATTTTACTCTCTTTATACTTATAAATATCTCGCGGATATTTAGTATACTTATAATATTTATTAATCCCTAGTAATAGTTATAGAATCTAGGATAATTAATAAGAATATATTTTATATCCTATTTATATTAGCTATATTTATAACTTATAAATATAAAATTAAGGACTTTATATTAATATAAAAAGGTAGCTAGCTCTATCTTCCTTATTCTTATTTATATAAGGGCGGAGCTTTTAACTATTTAAAAGCCTTTATAAAGGGTCCTCTATAACGCACGTCAGAGTATAATACAATATACTTACCTAGTACGTATAGACGAGTATAGTATTACTTAGCGAGCTAAGATACTAAGTAGTACTACTACTTAGGGAGCTAAGATACTAAGTAGTACTACTACTTAAGGAGCTTAATAGCTAAGTAGACTAAGTATTACTCTTAACATAAATCTTATATATCTATATAGATAGCGATATTTCTAGTAGATAGGAGCTATATACTTAACTTATATTATAATCCTAGATATCTTCTAAGTACTAAATATAATACTTTATATTAGACCTATTTAGATAAAGCCTACCTATCTATATCCTTAATACTCCTCTTTAAGAGAACTAATTATAGGTCTATCCTCCTTAGAGTAAGTAGAACTATAATACTTTAAGTATCCTTAGGATAAGTATCTTAAGAAGTAGAGACCCCCCCCCTAAGTAATTAGGATTTATAACGCCTAATTATAGATAGTAAAGATAGACCTAAGGTTACTAATCCTGACTTATATTATAGTGAAAGGGAGAAGCTAGAAGACTAGCTTATATAGCTTTAGCTTTACTTCGCCTTAATAGATTAGCCTTATTAGCTATTTAATAGCCCGCCTTCGCTATTACTTATATAAGAGGATAAGTATAAAAGTAGATTTATCCTTCTCTTAAGAAATACCTTAAAGATAAAGATAATAAGGATAATTAAAGTATTAAGTAATAGATAGAGAGTTTTATATAATTTCGCGTAGAAATTTAATAAGTTTTTAATCCCTTAAATAAAAATAAGGTAGTAATATAAGTTATTTCATATCTATCCTAGAGGAAATCTACTACTAAGTATTCCACGCAATTTCAGTAGTATATAATAAAGATAGACTAGGATAATAACGCTCTAATAACTATATATTACCACGGATTAAAGTTTAATATTAAGGAAGAACTTATATAAATTAAAGTATAAATCGAGGATCTTAATACTCTTATAATAGAGGTTATAAAGGTTGATAATAAGCTCTATAAGTTAATAATACAGAAACGATATAATAGTAGAACGTCTAGAATAGGATAGTCAGGAATATTTTCTAGTAATAGCTATAAGAAACGATTCTAACCCCGCGACCTATATAGATATATACCCATGGAACTAGACTTTACTTAGAAACGAGATAAGGGAAAATTCAGGGGTAAGAGGTAGTAAAAAGAAAGGGGTAAGAAAGTAGTAATCTATTATAGTTATAATAAACTAGGCTACTTCACTAGAGATTATAAGATAAAGAATATAATATTACGTCTATAATTAAATATATTAAGAAGAGTTCTATATATAGAACCTCTTAATAATCTAGAGAAATATAACTCTAATCTACCTCCTATATAAGTTAAGGTAGGGAAACTAAAGGAAGTTATAAAAGACGGATACTATTTTAATATTATTTAGAAAGTGCCTTATTTTATCAAGAATCTATTAAAGGGATAGATATCGCCTTAGGATATTAATAAAAGAATTAAATAGTACCTTATCTAGGAGGAATATAAAGACTTAGAACTTAAGGAGTTTCTATAATATATAATTAATAATATCTAGGATAATATAAAGCGATTATAATAATAGCTCTATAATATCTAGGATAAAAAGATAGAATTGAAGTCTTTAAATAACGGCGAGGTTCTAGAGTATAGCTTAGAATATAGATAAGGAGATTAAGAGAGCTTAGAAGAGGAAGTACCGCGTTATAAACTAGATATAAGGGTTTTAAATAACTCTTAACCTTACGCTACTATATTATAAGGATTAAGTAAAGGAAAGGACTTTAAGAAAATATAAAATAATAAGCTTTATATTAAGGACTATTAATTTAACTTAATATACCTATAATATAACGTTATATACTAGACGGCCTATATAAACAAGTATTATAAATACTACTAGCCCGCTTAAAGGGAGGTTAGTAGGGATATAGTTAAGATAATATATAGGAATATATAATAAGAAAACTATTATAACAATAATTATAATTAGTATCTAATTAGTAAACGTAGAAATCTATAATTCCTAGGATTATCTAAAGGATAGTATAATAGTATTTAAGGTTAGCTAAAGTAATATCTAGATATAACAGATTACTATTTAATAGAATAGTATACTTATAGATATAATAGGTATAGGAAATATATACGCTAAAAGATATAGAGCGGTTTTCTCCCTAAATAGGGAAAAGAGTAATCTCTTATATTATAAGGAGATATAGGTAGATTAATATATTAACCTTAAAATAGTTCTTATATATTACTTAATATGATATATATATTAATATACCGGTATTAATTAATAGTCAGCGAATTATTATAATAATAGATTCTAGAGTAATAGGAAATTTTACCTCTTAAGACTTAGTATAGTTAGTAGGCCTACTAACTTAAAAGAAGAAAGACTAATATAACTTATAAATAGCCGACGGGTTAACACTATTAATAAGAAGAATAGACGAGGAAATATACTTGTTATATATAATAATTTAACGTTATTATAAGGAGCTAACCTTTAATATTATTAGGATAGCTACTTATTATATTATTTTAAGAATACCTTAATTAAAGAAATATAACCTAATAATTAATTAGAAGAAAGGAGTACTTATATTTATAAATACTAGAGACGTCGCTAATATATAACCTATACGCCGATAGTAGATAATAGTAGATAAGAAATAGAATTAAAGACTAGTTAAAGCTTATATTACTTTAGTTTTAAATAAGGACGACCTTATATAAGGGTCTAACTTAATATATATTAATAAGGATTAGTAGGGTAAATAAGCTAGAGTTAATAAGGGAAAAGACGAACCTCCTAATATCCCTTTAAAGTATAGAAAGTACGTAGCTCTATTTAAGGAAGAGTTAATAATAAAAGCGTTACCTAGATATTAACCTTAAGATTATAAGATTAAACTTAAACTAGGAAAGGCCCTAATATTTAAACTAATTTATATACTTTTAGAAAAGGAACTCGGTATACTTCAGGAATATATTAATAAGAACCTAAAAAAGGGATTTATTTAAGAATCTAAATTATTAATAGGTTATTTAATCCTCTTTACACCGAAGAAGGATAGAAAGCTTAGGCTATATATTAACTATTAAAAGCTAAACGATATTACTATTAAGAACTAATATCCTTTACTAAATATTAGTAAGCTATAGGATAGACTCTCTAAGATAAAGATATTTATAAAGCTTAACTTATAAAGAGCTTATAACTTAGTTAAGATAAAAGAAGGTAAAGAATAAAAGATTATATTTAAGACTTATTATAAATATTATAAGTACCTAGTTATATTATTTAGACTTACTAATATATTAGTAATCTACTAAGTACTTATCAATAATATAGTTTAAGCCTAGCTAGATTATTCGGTAATAGCTTACCTTAATAATATATTATATATATATAAGACATTCTTTTATACCTATTATAAGCGGGACTTCTCCTTAAATTAGAGAAGTACGAATTTCATAAGGAATTAATAGAATTCCTAGGATTTATAATAAGTATTATAGGTATTTAGATAAGCTCTAAGAAGATTTAAGTAATATTAGAATAGCTTATACTATATAATATTAAATTAATTTAGAGTTTCTTAGGATTTACTAACTTTAATCGACGATTTATTAAAGGATATTTAAAGAAGGCACTTCTACTTATAGATATTATAAAGAAAGAAACTAGATTTTAATAAAGACTAACCTAGAAGTAATTATTTAAAATGCTTAAGTAGGCTTATATAAATCTACTAGTACTTTATACCCTTTAAGCTAATAAATTAGTATATATTAAAATAGATACCTTAAACCTTATAATTAGCGCCTATTTATATTAATAATAAGATAATAGATAGTATCCTATAGCCTACTATTCTTATAAGATATTAGGAGTAGAATAGAACTATAATATCTATAATAAGTATTACGATCGTAGGTTTTACTAAGCAGAGGCTTGGCATGGCTTAGTAATACAGGTCGACGGGTCGACATCAGTTAAGAGGTGTCGACCCGGTAAGCAGGTCGCTGGAACGACAGGAACGCACGGAGGGCGATCCAGTCGATCCAGGTAAGTAGGTCGCCGGAACGACAGGAGCGTACGACGAGCGATCCAGGGGACCTATCGAGCATACGGATCTCCTATGTCTATATAGATGGCGATGTTTCCTAGTAGGTAGGAGCTCCGTGCTTAACTCATGTTATAATTCTAGTAATCTCCTAAGCACTGAATATAATACCTTGTACTAGACCTGTTTAGTATAAGCCTACTTGCCCTGCTTCCTTAACACTCCTCTTCACGAGAACTAATCATAGGTCTATCCTATCCACGGACGGAGTGAACTGTAACAATAAGGAACTACTTATAATAGTATATATACTTTAGAATTAGAGGATATACGTAGAAAGTTATTTAGAACTTACTATTTTTATAGATTATAAGAACCTCCTTAACTTTATAATAATAAAGGAGTTAAATCGAAGATAGATCTATTAATTAGAATTATTAGGATAGTATAAGTTTAAGATACTATATACCCTTAGAAAGGATAATAGCTAAGTAAACGCCTTAAGTAGGCGAGCTAACTATATAGAATCTAGGAATATTATAAAGAAACTAATTCTTAAATAGGAAAAGAACGGATCGCTAGTATTAATATAGGATTTAGTAGCTACTACGCGAGTTATAATCTAAGATATATTATTAACCTTAAGGGAAGGTTATACTAATAATAATCTAGTTATAATACTACGGAATTAGTAACTAGGATAAGAACTACTTTAATATAGGGGAAGGACGTACTTATCTAAGAAGTATATTAAAGAGGTAATTAGGAATTATTATAATAATCCTATAGTTAGGTATCTAGAAGTATCTAAAATAGTAGAACTCCTTTAACGAATATATACGATGCCGTAAATACGTACGCACGTTAAGAAATATATTAAAGAATATATTTATTGTTAATAGAATAAGTTTATACGCTATACTAAATATAAGTAAATATAATTTATACCGGTTCCAGAGATATTATAAAAGGATGTTATAATAGACTTTATTATTAAGCTATTAAAATTAAGGGATCTAATTATAAAGGATATCTTTAACTTAATTATAATAATTATTAATAAGTTAATAAAGTACGCTATTATAATTCCTTATAAAGAAACTTATAAAGTAGATTAGCTAGGATATATACTCCTTAATAAGCTAGTAAGGGATTATAGTATACCTAAATCTATTATATTAGATAGAGATAGACTCTTTATATCTTATTACTAGAAGACTCTAATCGCGGTAATTAGAACTAAGTTATAAATATTAACCGCCTACTACCTAGAAACAGATAGTTAGACAGAGTATACTAATTAAATAATAGAAGTATACCTAAGATACTACGTTAATTATAAGTAGAATAACTAGGTATTATTACTTTTAATAATATAATTAGTATTTAATAATAAAAGATTAGATATTATATAGCTATTACTATTCTTTATAAATTATAAATAATATATAAACCTATTTCTAAAGCTATAGGAAGGCTTAAGGATAGAAAAGGTAATAATATTAGTATCTAACATAAAAAGACTATATAGTAATATATAATAATAGATTAGTAAGGTTAATATAAGGACTAAGATTAAAGTTAATAAGAAAAGAAAAATATATCCTTAATTAAAGAAGGGGGATAAGACTTACCTTTATATAAAAAACCTGAAAAGTAAGAGACTAAGTAAGAAACTAGACTATATTAAAGTTAAACCATTTTTAATTAAATAGCTAAAAGGGCCTATTAATTATAAATTATAATTACTACCTAATACTAGGGTATACCTAGTATTTCATATCTCCTTATTAGAACTAGCTGACTCCTAGACGCCGCTCTAGGAAGACTAGAAGTTTAAGGCTAAGATTAAAGAATACGAAGTTAAGAAGATCCTAGAATAAAGAGGTTAGGAATACTTTATTAAATAGAAAGACTATAATAAATCAGAAAATACCTAGGAACCTATTAGATACCTTTAAAACTACTAAATACTTCTATAATAATTCTATTAAGTAGAAAACCTAAGGCGTTTTAATTAAACTTATCTTCTAAAATAAGTTATTTAAAACTAACGTTAAAGAGAAAGTCCTTTAAAGAAGGACTATTAATAAGGTTCTCTTCTATCTCTAAATTAATAATATTCTAGAGCTCGCCTTTAACTAGCTCCTACCTCTTCTTTTCTAACTAATTTACCTCTATTTAAAGGCGGGACTATTTTGTAAGCGCCTTATAAGCCTTAGCTAACTTTTAATTTTATTAATACTTAAGATGAAGCTATTACTTTACGGAGAATAAAGCTAAATTATATTAATACCTTATATAAATATATTCCACGTACTTTATTAATTACGCTCCTACCTAATATTTCTCTAGATACTTCCGGTCTATATAATACTTATATACCCGTATACTTTTAGATAAATAGCTAAGCTTATTAATTAGAACTTTCTAATAAATAAAAGATATTAATTTAGGATAACGCTATATAAGTATTAAGTATAAAGGATGGAAGGTTTCTTAAGATAAGAAATTATAAGGAGGGGACCTAGTATAACGCACGTTAGAGTATAATATAATATACTTACCTAGTATATATAAACGAGTATAGTATTACTTAGCGAGCTAAGATACTAAGTAATACTACTACTTAGGAAGCTAAGATACTAAGTAGTATTACTACTTAGGAAGCTTAATAGCTAAGTAGACTAAGTATTACTCTTAGTATAAATCTTATATATTTATATAGATAGTAATATTTCTAATAGATAGGAGCTTTATACTTAATTTATATTATAATCCTAGATATCTTCTAAGTATTAAATATAATACTTTATACTAGACTTATTTAGATGAAGCCTACCTATCTATATCCTTAATACTCCTCTCTAAGAGAACTAATTATAGGTCTATCCTCCTCGGAGTAAGTAGAACCGTAATATCCTCCTACTACTTTATAAATTATTAAGTTAAATAGGAGGATAATCCTTAGCTCTTAATCCTATTTTATATTCCTCTTATATTATATCTTAAGAGGACTTTTACTAATAGTATATTATCTTCTTAATCCTTTAAAGGTATTAAGTTATATTCTTAATTATAACTATATTTTAATTATTTAGGTATAAGGAATATAAAGCCTATTTATCTTTTTCCTTTATAAGGGATTTTATTACCTTTCTTCTCCTTCCCCTTTTAGCCCTTAGCTTTCTCTAGATATATCTATTCCCTATCACTATTACTAGGTAAATCCCTTTAAATATATATTAATAAAGGACTAAGTAGTTTAATATTAATTATATAAGGACTATTCCTACCTTTATCTCTAATATATATATTAAGATAGCCTTATATACCCCTAATATATATCTTAAGTAGCTATTTTAGATAACCTTAAGCTTCCTTATATATATCTTCTTTATTTCTCTTAAGTCCTATAGTATATATTATATAATAAATATATAAGTTCTTACTAGCCTTATTATTATATTATATATCCTTCTAGCCTTATTAAGAATAGCTCCTTATATTAATATTAATATTATAAAAAGGATAAGACTTTAAGTAATAAGCTTTATTTATATCTTCTTTAAGTATAAGCCTTATTATAATTTATTATTAATATATAATCTTAGGACCTAAATCTCTACTTATAATTTTATTATTATATACCTTAGATTAATTACTATACTTATATTAAAGTAGTAGGGATAATAGGTAAAATAAACTAATTTATACTTTTAAGAGATAAAGCTTACTTTATATATTAAAGCCTTTATATACTAATTTTAAGATCTTATAATTTCCATTTATAATCTTTTTATATATTAAAAGATAAATATTATTTATGAATCCTCTAACTTATAATTATAGTTTAGCTACTATATACTCCTTAATAAATAATATATTAAAGAATAAGAAAAGAATAAGGGAAATTAATAATTCTTAAAAGATCCTTATTTTTATTAAATTTATTCTACTTATTATTCTCCTAATAATAATAGATAAAGACTTCTCCTTTAAGAAGCTTTTTATTTAGTTTATAATATAATAGGGAATCCCCTTTCTCTTAAGATTATAAATAAATCTCTAATAAGAGATATTATTAAAAGCCCTTATAATATTTAAAGAAAAAAGGCTAGTTATATTAGCCCTATTATAATCTTATATTATATATATTATATTTATAATAGTATCTAATACTATCTTAGTTAATCTCTTCCTTTATACTTTTATTTATTCTAGGAGGAGGAGACCTTAACTCTTAATATAATTATTTAATTACCTTATAACTATTAACTTTAAGGCCTTATTAAAGGTATTTAATAGTATTATTAAATAATACGCTTTAAGTATTATATAATCCTCCTTCTTTAATTTTTTTAGGATAATTATATTAACTTTCTTAAACTCTCTTAAATAATATTTAAGGGAGAGGTATATATTCAATAGGTAGGTAAGCTTCTTAAAGAGCCTATCTATTATTAATTTAAGAAATTAATTTAGGATTCTACTAATTCCTAAGGCCTTATCCTAATTTAGCTTATAAATAGCTTATTAGATTTCTTTATATATTATCCTATTATTAGGATTTATAAGTAGTAGGTACTTTACACCTTTAATATTATTTAAGTTAACTTATAAGGGAGGTAGGAAGAATATTATTTATAAGACTTCTACCTTCTCCATAAAAGTCTTAATTATCCTATCCCTATTACCCCTTATAAGGGGGGGAATTTAGGGAGGAGTTATAATAATAAGCTATTATTCCTTAATTACTTAATAAGGCCTTATATTCCCTTTTATAATTTAATAATATTATAAACTTTCCTTTTAAAGTTAATTACCTTTTCTATTTAAAGTATCTTATCCTTTTCTTTAATAGTTATATTCTTAGCTTTCCTAATAATAGTATCCTTACTTTATTAAAATACTTTTATATTTTTTATAATATTCTTTATAATAAGTTAATACCTTAAGTTTTAAAAGGTTTTCCCTTTACCTTTAAACTTTACTTAAGGGATTATCTCTTCTACTATCCCTTTTAAGCCTTATTATAATTATAAGAGATAATTATTTATTTGATTTAAAGTTTCTAATAGCTTAAGATCTAGCCTTTAACTTAATACTTAAGCCCTTTTCTTAACCTCCTTTAAATCTACTATTTTTTATAATTTCTTAAGTATACTTTATTATTCTTCTATCCTTAGGTTAAACTTTATATATATAAAGAAGTAGTTAAAGTTAAATTATAGCTTAAGGTATACTTAATAAGCTTATATTATATTAAGAAGCTTAAGTATAATAAAGATTAAGTTAATTATACTTTTAAATCCTCTTATCTTTTAAGTAATTATCCTATTTAATAAGATAAGGTTTATGTTATTATTAAATATAGTTCCTATTAGCTAGTTTACTTTAAGGTAATATAAGAAATATCTTAAATTATTTTAATTAAGATAATAGAGGTTAAAGTCTTTTATTATAATATATTTCCTAGGACTATTAACCTCCTTATTTATAATTAATAAGCTTAAGTTATATATATTATATAATTAGAAGTAGACTAGGTACTTCCTATTTTCTTAGATATAAAGTTAGAGCTTTAAGATATTAATATTTTTTATAAAGAATTCTACCTCCTAGTTATTTATTTAGAATTTTTTATTAATATAAAAGTATATTTACCTTTATATATTAGGAAGAACGCCTTAAAGCTAGGATTATATAATAAATTATTCCTAATATTATAATATTATAATATAATTCTTAAATTATTAAGATATTTATATCTTAAATGACTTTATTCTTTACTAGGATTATTATTATACTTATCTTACTTCTAATATTATATTATAATATCTTTAAGGTTAGTATACTAGATATTTAGATTTAAGGTATTACTATTTTCCTCTTATATATCTATCTTTCTAAGGATAACTTATTTACCTTTCCTAATTAGGTAGGTAAGGCTACTTATTACTACCTTTATAAATAGCTTATTAATATTATTTAAAAGCTCTTTATTACTATTTATTATTTCTTCCTAATATCTTTTAACTTAACTCCTTTATTAGAAGCCTCTTAAAAATAAGTAGTCTCCTTAACTTATACCTAGGTCTTTATAATCCTAGCTATTCCTTACTATTAAGTATATTATATATTATTTAATTAATTATAGCCTTCCTCTTTTTCTTTATTCTTATAATTATAAATCCTTTAATATTTATTACTACTATTATATATTCCTATTTAATCCTATAAAATAGGATCTTATTTATAATCTATTATTTAACGCGTTACCTCTCCCTAGCCCTTATTAAGTATTTATTAAATTAAGAGGAGTAGTCCTATTATTTATATATAGTATATTCTTAAGGAGTATTTATAACTTTTACCTTATACTCTATTATATTATAATCCTAATTATAATTAATATATTATATATTATTAGGATAGTTATAATATATATACTTATATAACTAGTATTTAAAGTATTATATTAGTTTAGTCCTTTACTTATATTATTTTATAAATTTTATCTTTTCTATTTCTATTATATCCTTTTTAATTAACTCGTCTACTATTATTAATAATATAATACTTATTATAAAGAAGGAGTAAGCTTTCTTAAGTATATATATACCTATTAGCTATCTCCCCTTTATTATATTTAAATTAGGATAAAGGACCTTATTCTCTTATTAAATCTTCTCCTTAATATTACGATTTCATTTACTCCGAGTAGGATAGACCTATAATCATTTCTCTTAAAGAGGAGTATTAAGGATATAGATAGATAGGCTTTATTCAAATAGGTCTAGTATAAAGTATTATATTTAATACTTAAGAGATATCTAGGATTATAATATAAATTAAGTATAAAGCTCCTATCTATTAGAAATATCATTACCTATATAGATATCTAAGATTTATACTAAGAGTAACGCTTAATATACTTAGCTATTAAGCCCCCTAAGTAGTAGTTAATACTTAGTATACTTAGTTACTAAGCTCCTTAAGTCGTAGTACTACTTAGTACCTTAGCCTACTAAGTAATACTATACCTATTTATATATATTAGGTAAGTATATTATATTATACTCTAATATATATTATACTAGATCCCCTCCTTATAATTTCTCGTCTTAAGAAACCTTCTATCCTTTATACTTGATACTTATATAGCGTTACCTTAAATTAATATCTACTATTTATTAGAAAGCTCTAATCGATAAGCTTAATCATCTACTTATAAATATACGGGTATATAAGTATTATACGGACTAGAAGTATCTAAAGAAATATCGGGTAGGAGCGTAATTAATAAAGTACGTGGAATATATTTATTTAAGGTATTAATATAATTTAGCTTTATTCTCCGTAGAGTAATAGCTTTATCTTGAATATTAATAAAATTAAAAGTTGGCTAAGGCTCGTAAGGTACTCGTAAAATAGTCCCGCTTCTAAGCGGAGGTAAACTAGTTAGAAAAGAAGAGGTAAGAGCTAGTTAAGGGCGAGCTCCGGAATATTACTAGTCTAGAGATAGAAGAGAATATTACTAGTAGTCCTTCTTTAAAGGACTTCCTCTTTAACATTGATTCTAAATAGTATATTCTAGAAGACGAGTTTAATTAGAACGTCCTAGGATTCTTACCTAGTAAAACTATTATAAAAGTGTCCGGTAGTTCTAAAGATATTTAATAGGTTCCTAGGTACTTTTTATTTCTTTATAATTCTTCTACTTAATAAGGTATTCCTAATTCTTCTATTCTAGGATCTTTTTAACTTTATATTCTTTAGTCTTAGCCTTAAACTTCTAGTCTTCTTAGAGCGGCGTTTAAGGGTTAGCTAGTTCTAATAAGGAGATATAAAATACCTTATATATTCTAGCGTTAAGTAATAATTATAACTTATAATTAATAGGCCCTTTTAATTACTTAATTCAAAATGGTTTAACTTTAATATAATCTAGTTTCTTATTTAGTCTCTTACTCTTTAGGTTTTTTATATAAAGGTAAACCTTATCCCCCTTCTTTAATTAAGGATATATTTTTCTTTTCTTATCAACTCTAGTCTTAGTCTTTATATTAACTTTATTAATCTATTATTATATATTATTATATAATCTTTTTATATTAGATATTAATATTATCGCCTCTTCTATCCTCGAGCCTTCCCGTAGCTCTAGAAATAGGTTCGTATATTATCTATAATTTATAAAGAATAGTAATAGCTACGTAGTATCTAATCTTTTATTATTAAATACTAATTATACTATTAAAAGTAATAAGACCTAGTTATTCTATTTATAGTTAATATAGTATCTTAGGTATACTTCTATTATTTAGTTTATATATTCTATCTAACTATCTGTCTCTAGGTAGTAGGCGGTTAATATTTATAACTTAGTTCTAATT
>JAABUL010000917.1_pt1 | contig 60025 bp, 68 predicted proteins | sample 5559151 | NCBI WGS metagenome assembly JAABUL01 (sample SAMN10711876, study PRJNA513368) | rock metagenome | isolation source: Antarctica rocks | place: Antarctica: Victoria Land, Pudding Butte sud
AAGGATGAGACTGCTCACTCATGCTACATGACATACGTGTTTGGCACGACCTCAAGGACTAAGAGTGTATCCGATGGTAGTCGTACCGCAACGTAAACGTTAGGTCTCACAGCGTCTGGGAGCATCTTCGGAATTTGCGAACAGCAACTGGGCGAAGAGAAAGAAGCAAACCTAGTTCTTTCTGATACGAATTCAAGCAATGATACGGTACTAGCGGCTCGGCGGGTAGCTTATCGATTAGCCCGCCGTTGCTTGCGAAGGCAAGCAATTGGAGAGACTACAGGTCACGCGACCCATATCGAAGGTCGCGCGACCCCTTCGATCATCATAACATAGGTCGCGCGAGCTCGCGCGACCCTGCGCATAATTCCGCTTTCCTGAGCTAAGGTATTGATAATCTAAAATTGTAAATAACAGCATTGATAAACAGAAAATTCTTAAATTCAATTTAGTCTTGATTAATCATTTATTAATATTTGAATAATTAAATAGTAGTAATCAGAGACTCAGATTCTGAGTCTCTGATTTATTATAATTATATTAATTATACATGAATAAAAATTCACTAAGTGATTGAAATTTGAAAATGTAATTATCAATGATTAATCTATAATTAGTAATATTTTATTAATCATTTATTAATCAGCAAATAATCTAAAAAGTAATAATCTAAAAATCTTATCATTTTTTTCTTCTTAACATTATTATGATTTTTTCATTCTATTAATTTAATATTAATCAATAAATAATACATTATTTGTTAGAAATCAGCATAGAGCGAGTCATATGAGTGTCATTTAACTAATAGATAAATGCTAAGGAAGAAAAGTATCTACAGGAAAGAACTCGATTCTTATATGTGTGTTTCTCAGCTCTGTGCTAGGCTCGATTAGAATAAAATCAGACGAAGGCTAAGCGAAGAATAGACGAAGGCTAGAATCGTAACATTATCTCTTCTTCTTGACTATTCATGTTCGCATGAATGTTGTTTCTTAGTGCGCTTTTCTTGAATATCTGGTATGAAATTCATCAACCACCTCTTGAGCGTTCATAAACTCGTCATCATCAGCGTTATACCAGTTGAGATCGTTGTCATAGCTCTTTCATTTGACTCGATATTGAAGTCGTCTTCGATATCGTCGAGAGTTCAATATATCATCGATTTTCCATTCGTCTTCATCGTTTATCACTATTGACTTCGAGAATTCATTCTTTTGACCAGACAGAGAGTCATCAACGGCAGAACGAAGAAGCTTTGAATGAAATACATCGTGTATATGCATAGTCTCTGATAGTTTCAACTTATAGAATGAGTCAACAGAGTCTGTGATCTGAAAAGAATCGAGCATCTTGTCATTCAATTTCTTGAAGAACCTTGCTGTAACAATGTTTCATTCGTTCAGAAACATCTTTGATTCAATCTTGTAATTGATTTTCTTTCTATGCTTATTAGCTTGATTCATCATTTGTTTTCGTGTTTTGATCAAAGCTTCGCGAGCGAAGATCAGTGTCTTATTCATGTGATTGAATATATCTTCGGCTTGAGCGATCTGCAGACGTTCGCGAGTGCTTTCATACTCAATGATGTCGAAGTCGAAGCTCATACGAGGGTGAAAGCTCTTGTTCATGAAGAAAAGAGTCAAGAAGATGACTGAAGATAAGACGTTATTGTTGACAAACTCGATCATGAGTAGTCACTTGAATCAATCATTCTGCATGTACAAACAGAAGAAACAAAGATATCGCTCGACATTCTGATTAACTTGTTCACTTTGATCGTCAATCTGAGAGTGATAAATGATGAACAATTGAAGAGAAATGCTCAGTCGTTTGCAAAGAAACTTTCAAAGAATGAAGATGAACTGAGAATCTTGATTGAATACAATGAAGCTTAATAGATCATGAGTTTGATATACTCATTGAAGCAACATTTCAGCTGTCTTTTCGACTGTGATATCTTCATCATCAATGATGCAAGAAATATAATGTCTTTCTTTTGATAATCTGCAGATGACAGTCAGAATAGTGTTATAGTCGTACGAATCAAATAGATCAATAATGAAGTTCATGATTATGTTCTGTCATCACTGTTCAAATATAGATAGAGATTGAAGCAAGTCGTTTGATTTATTTCTTGATGTCTTTGAACGTTGACATACGTAGCAGTTCTGAATATATCGATTCATCGTTTTTCACATAGAAGATCAATAGTAATTTCGCTTTATGATCTTCACTGTTCTAAGAATTTCAGAATGATCAATCGACGATTGATCATGTATCTCACGAATCAGGTTCATTTGTAGAAGTTCATTGAACGAAACTCATAGCTGACTATCATGAAACAAGATTTCATTCTGAGTTCGACAATTCTTCAATTTGATATCTTCATATTGTGCTTCGTCTTTTGCTATTGCTTCGCGAAGTAGCGTACAATTCTCGTCAATTTCATTCACATCAAGAACTTGTTTATAGATTAATTGATCATTATTCTTCTCTAGATCAGCAATCTTCATTCAATTTGATGTCAGAATAGTAGTTCTTTGATATTGAACGCGTTCATCGTTGAAATCTCTAGGCACGAAGTCAGCTTGACGAGTTAATGCATCGATCTTAATGTTTTGTTTGTCAGGTCGATACATTATCTTGAAGTTGAAGTCAGCTAACTTCTGAACTCAATGCATCTGTCGTTGACTCAGCTTCTTGTCTTTCATCAATGAAATGAGCGCTTGATGATCAATGAACATCTTGATAGAAATGTTAATCAGCTTCAGTTCAAGTCATCAATGTTCAAAAGCTCGAATTATGATCAGCAGTTTCTTATTGTATATCTCGTAGTTGCATTCAGCAGAAAACATGTTCTTGCTATAGAAGACAATCGAATGTAAAACATCTTCATCATCATATTGAAACAGAACTTCATCGTTGACGTAGTTGAATGAGTCAATTTCAAGAATGAAATCGCGAGTCTGATCAAAGTGACGAAGTATAGAAGTTTCAATCATACGTTTCTTCATGTGATTGAATGCAGTTTGACAGACTTTGTTTCATTCAAATATGATCTTCTTTTGAGTGAGTTGAATCATTGAATGAACAATCTTCAAAAAGTTCTTAATGAAGCGTTGATAGAAATTGCAGAAGTTAATGAAGAATTGCATCTGAGTGAGGTTATTGAGTGTAGATCAATCAACGACTGCTTGCATCTTTTGTGAATTCATCTTAAGTCTCTCGATTGACATCAAAAGTTCTAAAAAGATGATTTTCTGAACATGAAACTTGCATTTATTGATGTCTATCTGTAGATCAGCTTCTCGTAGTCTATTCAAGATTAATCGTACATGTCGCTTGTGTTTCTTCAAGATCTTGCTGTAAATGATAATGTCATTTAAATAAATCTGGCAAAACTGATGTAGATATTTGAACAATACGTCGTTCATATAGTGTTGATAAAACGTCAATTCATTGATTAATTTGAAGAGCATTACATGATATTTGTATGAGTCAAAGAAGGTAATAAAGATAGTCAAATCTTCGCTATCTGAGTGCATGCATAGCTTGTTGAACGCGACAATGATGTTCAATCGAGTCAGATACTTGCTTTCTTGTATACGAGTGAGAGTCTCATCTATCAATGGCAAAGAGTAGTGATTTCGTTTGATCAAAGCATTGAGCTTTCTGTAATCGACGCAGAAATGCAGACTTTCGTCTTTCTTTTCAGCGAACAAAATGAGCGAGACGTATGATGCGAAGCTGAAGAAAATGAATTCTTTGTTCAGATGTTTAATCAGATACTTCTTTATTTTCTGAAGCTTGTGATTGAACATTTGATATAGTCTGCTTCGCGAAAACATTTCTTCATCGATCAACTCAATTTTGTGATCATAGAAATGATGCAATGATAGCTGATTGATCATTGCTCGATCGAAGACATCTAGATAGTCGTGATATTCAGAGAAAAGCTTGATCTTGACTTGCTCAAGAGCTTCAGCATGAGAAAGCTCATGCAGATTCACTTCTTCAGACTTGTTTTCAACTGTAGTTATGAGTCAATCGATTTTCAAGACGATAACAGCAAAGATCTTGACATCTGATCGTTTGACTAACATTCTATATGTCGCTGTCTCTATCATTGCTATGTTCGTTGAACCTGACGTTGATTTAGAGATTTTGACGTTAGTTAAAGTCGCGTCACACGATTTTAACTGTTTAATTAGTTTAACTGACTTCTCATTGAACTGACTGAAAGAGAGTGATTTCAGACTGAATTGAAAGATAGTGAAAGATCTCTTCAATATATGAGTAGAAGTTAAACTCTTCTGCTTCATAGTTGTTTTGTTGCTTGTGAGTAGAACAATCAATTTCAAATTGAGGGTGAAATTCAAAAATCAAAGAAAATCGATTTGCATATCAATTACTAGGTTGATTTTGTTCATTCAGATTTTTTCAAGAATCATTTGATGTTGATTTAATCGAGTGATCAATATAGAAGCTGTGTCAATCGTATGATCTTGAACAGTCAAATTCGAATAGATGACATGAATAATGAGTTTCTTAGCATAGTGATCGTTGAATTCTTGAATTGACTTCGCTTTGATCAAAGTCAAAGACTCGATTTGCAACTGATCACAAACAATCTGCGTGATCACTTCATCAATGAACGAATAGTCAGCAGCTTTGATGTCTATCAATGACTTCAATGAGTAACTAATTTCATTGTTAGAAAGTACACATTCAGTAGTCAAAGATTCAGAAGCAAAAGAGTCATCTGACATGCTTGTCATTAAAGAAATTAACATCTCTTTCATCACGTCTTTGATGAAAGTCTTTAGTTTTTTGCCTCGTTATCTTTGAAAGAAGACATTTTCTCATTCTTTTTATTCTTCGAAATGACGATTTCATGTAGACGAGAGATGAATGCACAAGATGCAGAAGTGTTGATCTTGTTCTGAGAGCAATTCTTGAACAAATGATTCGAAGCTTTGCAAGTATAGCAGATGATAAATGATTTTGCTGACTCAGAAGTAGAAGAGAAGATAGACTTAACATAATTGATTATCGAAGTCATCATTGACAATGAAGTAGCAGCGTGTTTATCAGGTACGATAGTGACTTTGGCAGTGACAGTGCGAAGCTGACTGCGTAGCTGATAGTTGACTCGCTGTTTATTATTCACATCTTAAAGAAAGGTCTTGAGACAATGAAGTGAAGCGAAGTCTTCAAAGCATACTGACAAAGCATTCTGCAAGCGATTGTTGATCTTATTCTGAAGATCATTCATCAGAGTGCGATCGTCGTAGTCTAGATAGCTGAATAGCTTCATAAAGTTGAAGTAGAAGATGTTGAAGAACTTGTCTGTTTGTCTCAGAGCGTTGTACTCGCGACGACACTTTCGATTTCTATTCAGTTCATCGTATATTTCTTTCAGATGCTCAAATAGCTCGTAGATCGAGATGTAAGAATGCGAAGCGTCATGATGACATCGAACAAAGATATGTTCAGCAGCATCATCTTCTAGTCTAGATATCACATAAACAATACAGGTATTCTCATTATCAAAGTGATTGATATTTGCCTGAAGCTTGTCGTTCATCTTGACTCTTCAGCTATTTCATGTTGATTCATCTTCATCGATGAATACAGATGAGTTCGAAAACTTGAAAGACTTGTGGTGACCATTATCGAATAGAGTGAACGACTCACGTCGAGTATGATTCTCGATAGATTGACGAGGTAGAGATTTCGTAGAAACTCGAGGTTCAGTAGACTGGCGAGGTCGAGGCTGATTCGCTGAACGCTGTTTCTTTTTTAGACTCAAGACTTTCTCTCGTAGTTTGGCGATAGTCTCTTCTTGAGTGTCTATTGTCATTTGATTGACCTCTAGCTCATCAAGTCTCTTGATGTGATCGGCTTGAACATTGATTCATTGCTCGTTGAGTTTCAAAGTCATGTCTCGTTGATCTCTTAGCTCGACCAGCATCTTGATGATCTCGTCTGGCTGATCGATAGCTCATTGACGAAGTTGTTGGTTCATGTTGATGTTTCATGAGGTAGCGGCATTCTGAGGTTCCGCTGAAGCATCGAAAGAAATAAGGGAAACTCGTCTATTAGCAGTGCTTCTAAACAGATGAGCTGTTCGTGATTCGACTGGTTCAGAGTCGCGTGTCATTGTGAGAGATTGAAGGTAAAGGTAGGTAGATTGTGAGAAGGTTGAGTGGTTGGTTTGGTAAATTTGGGTAAATTTGGGTAAATTTGAAGGTGTGTTTTGGTGAAAGTAATTCGAAGAATCTCTTGCGAATTTTCTGAATGAACGAAGTAGGTTATTTCGTATCGTCTACACGTCGATAGCAGGGTAGTTGGTTAGCATTTATCTACTGTTAGAGGTCAGCATAAAGCGAGTCATATGAATGTCATTTAACTAATAGATAAATGCTAAGGAAGAAAAGTATCTACAGGAAAGAACTCGGTTCTTATATGTGTGTTTCTCAGCTCTGTGCTAGGCCCGATTAGGATGGAACCAGGCGAAGGCTAGGCGAAGAATAGACGAAGGCTAGAATCGTAACATTATTAATCATCAATTAATTTTTTCTACTACATTTGTGTTAGGGGTCAGCATAGAGCGAGTCATATGGGTGTAATGTAACGAGTATATAAATGCTAAGGAAGGAAAGTATCTAGAAGAGCAGGGTCGGCTATCTATATGGCTCAGAGGAACATAAGCTAACTCTGAATAGAGTTGGCCTCGGAACAACTCTATAGTCTAGCGACGAGCGATCGGCGATAGTCATCAACATAGCTATCAACGTAGGTGCGTAGCTAGGGTCGTAACATTACCCCCCCCCTTCAATGATTCATGTTCGCATGAATGTGTTTCTTAGCTTTATGTAGAATCGAAATGCCTATTGTAGCAGGCTCACTATGCGAGGTAGAATGATGTCATTGTAGCAGGCTCACTAGTTGCACATGGACGTTTGACCAGGTTCACTGGTGGGTAGGGCGATGTGGGTAGGTAGATCATCGCGTTGACGGAAGGCGTCTTTGTAGCAGGCTCACTATTTGCACATGATCGGGTTGACGGATCGGTTCACTGGTAGGTAGAGCGATGAGGGCGAGTAGATCATCGCATTGAGGATTTCATTGTAGCAGGCTCACTAGTTGCACGCGAACGAGTCGGCAGATCGGTTCACTGGTAGGTAGAGCGATGTGGGTAGATGGGTCATCGCATTGACGGAAGGTGTCATTGAAGCAGGCTCACTAGTCGACTTGCTCATTGAAGAGGTCGATCATCGGCTTGCCATTGTAGCAGGCTCACTGAGGGGTTTCGGTATAGGAACAAGCTCATGGGTTTGTTGAGGTTCGATACACGAACAAGCTCATAGATTTGCTTGTTATCGAAGGTGATCGTGCCATTGAAGCAGGCTCACTAGTTGCACGTGGACATTTGATCAGGTTCACTGGTAGGTAGGGTGATGTGGGCGGGTAGGCCATCGCATTGAGGGTAGGTGTCATTGTAGCAGGCTCACTAGTTGCACGTGAACGGGTAGCAGGACCGGTTCACTGGTGGGTAGGGCGATGAGGGTGGGTAGGCCATCGCATTGAGGGTGTCGTTGAAGCAGGCTCACTGGGGTTTGCTTCTCGAGGTAGAGACTTCACGCAGTTCTAGACTGGCCTCTTTGGTTGCTCTTTGGGGTAGAGACTTCACGCAGTTCTATGACTGGCCTCGTTTGTTCATCAAATTCGAAGAATTTCTTGCGAATCTGAATGAACGGTTAATTCGCTGATCTTCTGATCTAGTCGGATGGTTCCGATCGTTTGTTTATACTCGCTGACCAGCGCACGAGTCCGAATCTTTTGTTTATTCTCGCTGAGTCAGCCCACGAGGAAGAAGGGTGAGTGCCTGCACGGTCGCGAGTCGGCTAGACCAAAGTCAATAGTCGTGTGAACCGGGCAGAGCAAGTCGATGCAGATTATTTCTCTTCGCCTGTAACGAAGGAGCATTTATATAATGTTAGAAGCCAGCATAGAGCGAGTCATATGAGTGTAATGTAACGAGTATATAAATGCTAAGGAAGGAAAGTATCTAGAAGAGCAGAGCCGACTATCTATATGACTCAGAGGAACATAAGCTAAGCCTGAATAGAGTTGACCTCGGAACAACTCTATAGCCTAGCGACGAGCGATCGACGATAGCCATCAACATAGCTACCAACGTAGGTGCGTAGCTAGAGTCGTAACAATTTGTCATTTGATCAACTTTTATCTCAATGATTAAATTAATTATTAATTAATAAGTTATTAATAAATGATTATTAAATCAACTTTTTTTTTAAAAATTTAATTGAAAACATGATAATAATAATTCAGATTAATCTAAGATTAATTCTAGATTAATCTCATATAAATAAGAATTCATTTATGATTTAATTAACATTTTACATTCTTGATTGAAAATATATTGATTAGTGAATAGTGATTGATTAGCGATTGATGATTGATTAATCAATGTCGATATTTATCGATAAGAAATGATTGTGTATTGATGATGAAGTAGTTACAGGTGTAAAGATTCATGCGACCATGAAATCTATGTATGAGCTCAGGCGTTAGCGTGAGTCTTAGCTTCGGATGATCGGAGGGGTCGCGTGACCTTCGAGATGGGTCGCGCGACCTACATCCTCGCAATTGAACGTCGTAAGGACGCGAATCTACTTACATCTCTTCTTTCACCTTCGAACTTGATCTATTAACACTCATTGCGGTTCTGGGGTACCTGCATAAGCACTGGCTCCCCGCTGTGATCGTTGAAACGCCCTAATGCTCTCGACTTCTGCCTGCCGTCACTGCTTATTGCACCGCCTCTTCCAAATGTAAGGTCAAACGTAGGTCTAAGCGTTGAACAGGCAGTACTGGTGTTTAATCGCCTCTTTCTTCCTCACTCAACAATGACAATTGAGGCTTATCCTAACAATTCATATTCTCATTCTACAACCACAAGTTCTTGAGGCGCTCATTCTGGGACTGAGTCGTCCGCCTACCTTTCCAATGGTCAAACGGAAGCCGGTCAATGTTGGCGTGCACCGGACCTCTAGTGGTCTACCATATCCGGTAACTTCAATCTCACCGAAAGAAGTAATAGTAGAAGCTCCGTTGCTTCCTCCAGGTCCCGAAAGGTCCCGAAATCCAAACGCAAGGCTACCGTCGCAGGTTACCACATCTGACATGGCAAATTCAACGAGCGCCTGGGCAAATGATGATACATTCCGGGGGGGAATAAGCCGTGAGCTGCCGCCTGCGTTGAGGGTGGGAGAAGGAAGGCAGCTGATTGATGGTGCCCATGGACAAGGTGTTCTGCCGCCCTCTTCGCAATATGGGCCAATGGACGATACGCCGAGATCCTCGTTCGAGAGCCATACGTCTGCGCGGCTGCTTGCAAACAAAGAGCAAGTTAGTAAGTCAGACCAGAACATACTCGGTTCTACTGTTCAACACCATAATCCAAACAACCCATATACTCGCCAGAGGACTACCGATGGTGTACAGCCACAAGGAAGCAGTGCAGATATTTGGGCTGATATCGCAGGAAGCTCGTCACCGCGCCCTCTCGAAGCAAATTACTCCAGTAGGTTGAGTTAGCAGCAACAGACAAACAGCAAGCATTTGAGACTGATCAAAAACTTAGATCAAACATTGGGCATTGAAGCTTCTGATTTATCCGGCGGACTCTCCGAAAGGTCGTCATTTGCTGAACCCTGGGTCGGCTTGAATTCGTCCCCTGCACAAGATCTTGTCGCACCAAGTCTAGTTTCCCAGTCTAGCACAACTGAACCAATGTCTCGTAATGTTGTAGGCAACCTATTTTCTACAGATGGATCAGAAAGCTATCACGCTGGTGAGCTCTATACCGGTGCTCGAGTATCAAATGGTGCAGTCCATGAAGTGCCTAAAGCACAAGAACCAGATATACAATCATTAGACGGAGCAGCAAATATTACATCCCAAGATCCTAGTGATGCAGGTAAGAGGCTTCCGACGGTCCCTTATAACGATGAAGACCAAGGACCAAATTTACCATCACGAACACCCCAAGAAGTCGCAGATACCCTTCCACCAACGCCTCCACGGCCTGAAGTGATGGATTTCAGTGCTCAGCCAGAACCTTTACCGCTTGGCCAGACAAGTCCAGGCAAGGGTGGCAACCAACTGTCCGAAGCAGTAAAGCAGCAGAACAAGGCCAAAAAGCAGAGAAGCGAGACATATCAGATTAGACTCGTGAACTGGTACGATGCTTCATGTTCTACCAATCCTCGGCGGTCACCAATAATGGTTCAAAATGCAAATGGTCCCTGTCCGCTACTCGCTCTAGTAAATGCCCTTGTACTGTCAACCCCGGCAGACGTTGACACGGCTCTCGTAGAGACTCTCCGAGTTCGTGAGCAAGTTAGCTTAGGACTACTGCTCGACGCTGTTATTGATGAGCTTATGTCTGGTCGGATGGGGGACACAGCGCAGGACCTTCCTGATGTTAGCGATCTTTATGCGTTTCTTGTCACGCTCCATACTGGCATGAATGTGAATCCACGCTTTGTCACCTCGGAGGCAGGAATGCCCAACTTGATGGACGCTCCAGCTTCTGAATCGCCAATCACACAGCCCGAACTCCGAAGACCAGGGGGGTTTGAAGATACCAGAGAGATGAGACTATATAGTACGTTCGCTATACCACTAATTCATGGATGGCTACCGCCCAGAAATCATGCGGCATTTGCAGCATTACAACGCTCGGCGAGGACATACGAAGATGCCCAAAACCTTATGTTCATGGAGGAAGAATTGGAGGAAAAGCTTCAACGTCAAGGACTCGACCAGCAGGAGCAACTTTTGCTGGAAGATATCGCCAGCGTCAAGTACTTCTTATCATCCTCTGCTACACAGCTCACAGGGTATGGTCTGGATACTATGATGGATGCTCTTCCACCAGGGTCAATTACTATACTTTTTCGGAATGATCATTTCAGTACTCTGTATAAACATCCCAAGTCTAGTCAGCTTTTCACTCTTGTTACTGACATGGGATATGCTGGACATGATGAAGTGGTTTGGGAGAGTCTAGTCGATATCAGTGGGGAAGGCTGCGAGTTTTTCAGTGGAGATTTCCGATCCGTAGGGCACAATACAGGAAAGCAATCCTCGCAGTCGAATGATGTTGCAATTTCGAATGATGCTGGTTGGACAACGGTATCACGGAATACCAATAATAGATCGCGTCAGTCGTTGCCTTCGAATGGAACACAACCGCGGAATCTAGCAGATCCTTCAACCAATTTCCCGCAACTATCTTCGTTATCTCTGAGCGAAGCCAACGGACCGCCCAAGTCTCCGAATACCGAGCAAGAAGACCATGATCTTGCCTTAGCTTTACAACTCCAAGAGGAAGAAGAGGATCGTGAGCGCCGTGATGCTGCAGCTCGCCGCCGGGAAGACGAACTTTCCCAAGCCTACCTAGAGTCACAGGGGCCATCAGCCCGGCGCGGGCCGGTTTGCGCATCAGAAGTCCGTCCTATCGTCCCTCCACGAGAATCTAGGGCCGCGAAGCAGCCTAACGCCGGTGAAGATACGCCGCCGCCAACTTATGAGCAGGCAGCGAAAGTCCCTGCCTACCATCCTCCTGAAGATGAGCCCCTGGCAGTTCCTGGAAGAAATAGCAGCTTAGCAAGACCTCAAGGAACACGGCCAAGGCAGTCCAGTGCCTACAGCCAGAGTTCTACTACGTTTTTAGGATCGCCTTCGACACACAATACAAATTTTGTGGGGTCATCACCAATACGTGGTAACCATGGCAGGAGGAGTAGTGCTAGAGGGGGCCTATCGGGCGGATTTGAAGGAGCTCCTGGACCGTCCCAGCGAAGGAATGGATACCAAGGGGCAGGAGTAGTCGCAGAGGATGAAGATCGGAAGGATTGCATTATCATGTAGGCGACTGAATTCTATTAGAAGCAGTGACTTTAAGGACGGCTAGGAATAAACTGGTATATGGCAGTGGCGCATAGATAATGATGGTTGGTAGCACTTGGAATTTTGATACCTCAGCCTGTAGCAGCAATTTTTTCCCCCTCCTTCATTTTAACGTGCTTATAGAGTCAAAGGCTATGAAGCACAGCAATACTTATTATCTACGTACATGCACACAGAGTAGTATTTGACGATGTATATAGTATGAAAAAGCTCTCGGCGCGAAACAGGCCCTGCCTGAGAGCTTAAAAATCACATTGTTGTTTATTCTAGTAATCGTTGCAACCTGAATTCACTTTCCATACTCAGTCGGATGAGCTCAAGGAAATTCTGCTGCAAGCAGTCGACTCAAGACCTAGATAATATATCTTGTAGATTAGTTGTACTCTTGGCTCTTCTACGAGTAACAAGTAGAAAGTTCGTAGCCAGCATCGCGTAGAGGTGAATGTTGTAGCTGGCCTGTAGCAGCAATAAGTCTCTTGGTGTTTGTCATCTAGTCTTGCTCCGAATTTTATTCCTTGCATATTATATTCTGCAGATGGACCATATTAAATGTAAAATGTTTTTACTGTACCCTTGCGCTGCAAGAGTACCAACTTTAGAAAATCTCACGTGATTCGTCGGCCAGTCTTACCGTAAGGTAAGTTAGCCAAGGTAGGGTATGTCGTATGAAAGCTTGGCGACATCACAATACTCAAATTCCCTTACCATATCCTACTCATCAACTTACTCGAAAAGCCACAACTTTAACTGTCTGCTTACAGGTACAGAGTGAATCTGACCTGTAGCAGGGAAGTTTCGTTGCCATTGAAAGTTCTCACTCAACCTCCGCTATGTGGTAGAGTAGCTCCCTCGGCATGGCTCTTTCTTTTCAAGGAAGATCTCTCCGAGGTCCAGGTGAATATGTTTTCTGGCTCACTTCAGACCAGCGACCTGGATCTCCTGAAGAAGACTCCTACGACCATAGAGCCATCATAGCTGTCTCGGTCGATGCTTCACCCTGAATGCGCCTTCCAGTCACGTGGACCATCTGTTTCCAATCTAACCCGTATCCGGGTTAGGGCATATTAGCGAGCGACATCCCTTAGCGGGTTTTCCGACAGGTCATAACAATCGAACCGCCTTGCCATCTTCCAACCTACCTTATCATTAACACGGAAAAACTTCAACACTTTGCCATTTCTTGTCACCACCTCGGCCCAGTCTCACGAGTATTCAGTTGTAGTCGCGTATCCGCAAAGATTACCATCAACCGAGCAAATCTTAACAAAACAAAATGGCTGGAGGTAAAGGCAAATCTACAGGTGGAAAGGCTGGTCCGAAGGAGGTAGCAGGCAAGAGCCAGAAATCACACAGCGCGAAAGCTGGCTTACAGGTCAGTATTCTTCGCTTGGATGGTTGGTATGGCATCAAATGCGCCATCGATCGCAACCTGCTGCACCGACCTCGCGTCATGAATGAGAAACGGAAATCGGGCTCCACGACCGACAAACGCGTCTGCAATGCTCGCAAGACTATTGATATATCTTTGAGCTCTAAACATTGTTTCGACCTTTCTTCAGGCGCGATCCTTGCACACCAACCTCGACCTCGATCGCAGCCTAATTTTCCTGGGTCAAAGCTGACACTTCCTGAACCTCTAGTTTCCTTGTGGACGTGTCAAGCGTTTCCTGAAGAACAACACGCAGAATAAGATGCGCGTCGGCGTCAAGGGTGAGTACTCAGTCCCGTATCCCACCCTGTCACAACTTCGCTTTCCAACCTACCCCTCCTTTACCACCCATCGTCCCGGATTTTCCCAGAATTTAGCTAACCATCCCACCAGCCGCCGTCTATGTCACCGCCGTTCTCGAATATCTCACTGCCGAAGTTCTCGAACTTGCCGGCAACGCGGCCAAAGATCTAAAAGTCAAGCGCATCACGCCTCGTCATTTACAACTCGCTATCCGCGGTGATGAGGAACTGGACACACTAATCCGCGCCACGATCGCGTTCGGAGGGGTGCTGCCGCATATCAATCGCGCATTGCTGCTCAAGGTCGAACAGAAGAAGAAGGGGAAGGGTGAGGCATAAGGGGTGCGAAGAGGTGTTTAAGATGGAGGAGAAAGCGGCAATGTTGTATTGGTATCTCAGTAAGGGGAGTGGCTAGGGAACAATGCGACTTTAACAAATATTTGGCTCGTCAAATTAACAGCTCAGCCTGTCTTGGTCAGGAAAATCAATTTGGAGCTCTCTCATTATGTCGCCGATTGCTAGATTGCTAGATTACTCCAAGAGGCGCTAGCATTGTGCGGCTTGCTAAGTACTCAAAGTGATGGCCGTGGACCTAAAAAGCAAACCAAGAGCCTAAGGTAGCTAGCGACTGTAATCATAGAAAGTCAACTGTTTTTATATTCGCTCAATTGCAATCTTGTCCAACATCGAAACTTCCCAGTCATCAATCATCATGCATCCATTCGCATATGGAAACATTCCATTTTACGCCAAAATCCAGGCGCTTTCCAGTCAGACCCTCGATCTTTGTATCTATTGGTCTGGGTGTGTGTGGGTGTGTGGGTGAAACATGCGCGAAAGAAGCAGTAGAGAGTAACAGTGAAGAGACTGAACAGGAGAAGAGTAAAAGCTTTTGTGTACAAAGAGCGAACCATTTCTCATTCAGCTCGATTTTGAGGAGTGCAAAAAAACTTCAATCCCCCGCCCCCCCTTTCAATTCGTCTAAATCTCAATCCCTCGTGTCTCCACCCTCCCCGCTCACTCTTATGCTCCGCTCCCAAACCCCCCCACCCCCCGGCTCACAAACCCAACCAACACCCCCTTCAAACCTCTCCCTTCTCCACCAACACTGATTCCTCATTTTCATAAATCCACATTTTCCTCTCCCATCTAACCCCCCCTTCCCCTTTCCAACCCCTCCCCCCCCACCCCAATACCGTAGTCATGCTACCCTCCCCCATCTCCACCCCCCCCAAAAACCCCCCAGCTCTCCATCTCCCGTTTCCGCCATCTAACAAAAAAAAATTTGCTATCCCTTCTATCTCCCGGTTCCCCCGCACGTTTTGGGACTTTTGGGAAAAGGGGGGTGGTGGGTTGAGTTATGTGGCAGCTGGGGATAGAGATATGGGGGGGTATGGGGTATGCGGTTATGTGTGGGATTAGACGGGGTGGGGAGATGCGAGCTGTGTGAGGTTTTGGAGAGAGAGAGGGAGAGAGAGAGAGAGTTGTAGATGAAAAGGGAGTAAAAAAGAATTTGGATATACTTGGGATAAGAACTAGGGTTGGGAAGCTAACGAGGTCGCCAATTTCATTAAGATGAGTCCGTCAGCTCCCGTCTTTCGCGCAGATGGCCTATTTGCGATGTTGAGGTGTCGTGTTTGAAAGGGATGAAGCGTGATTGGTAAGGTGATACAGTAGGATTCAAGCGCGCTGCGAAATTTGCGTTTGTAGTTTGGTTTTGTGTCCCATATCGTAGGCGAGATGGTACGGCAAGATTCATGTGGTTATACTCAAGTCATTACCTAACCTTCGTTACGGTTGTAGGGGAGGGTGTTTTAGGTAGAAGGTAGGAGGTGTAGATGCAGGAAAAGGGATGTGTACCAGTATCCTGCTACCTGCATGATTTTTGCAACCGGGGGAACGAGTTGATGTTTGGGGAGATGGGGACGGGACTGGTGTCAGTTTCAAAATGGGGTGATAACGACAAAGGAAGGCTTGCAGTAGAGCGATGTGGTCTTGGTTATTCTGGAACGCGCACCGGTAAACACACACTCAAAGATCAATCTGGTATTAAATTCATATAGGGGTTAAGAGAACAAGGTAGAGAATCAAAAAGGTGGTACTGGTAATTACATGGGATTTGTCTGCGTGCGTATTATTAGTTGAAGACTGTGTATGAGATCCCGTAAATTCATCGCGACAAAGGCCCATCCACTTGCTACTTTCTGCACGCAAGAACGGTTGGTGCTTCCGGTCTCCCGGTCCAAGACTCGAAAGTTTTGCATCCCTATAGTACTCGGGTGGATGAACAGGTGATATAGCGTACAATGTCTCGGTCCTGGATAATAATCCTGTCGTCAAGCGTAAACTGTATTGAGTCGTAAGCAGGAGGGCGTTCGGTGCATGTGTTTCTTGAACTACCAAACAGTATACGCGTAAATTTGCCTGGAGAATTGCGGTCGAACATGATAAAGCCGTGGGAAATATGCGGTAAGAAATCGATATGGTGAACAAAAAGTCTGACAAAATTTCGGAAAGATCTGGAAGTCGGAACAACGCATCGATTCGAGTCCGGCATGAATGGGTTGCCCCGTATAGTTGATTTTCTACTTCGTATCGTCATCCGTTCATAAGTCGTGTTCGGGATAACCTAAAAAGCCTCCGACGCACCACCGTCTCCTACTCGACGATGATTTCCACACTCGATGATGCCCTCAACTCGTCACTCCCGCGGCCTTGGTGCCCACCTTGTCGTCCTCTAGAGAAGCCGGTGCCACGCTCAGCTCCAGGCCCACGGGGTTGTCGCATAGGTAAGTTCTGGCCTCTCTCCCTGGATTGATCATCATAATTCATGCTAAACGATCTATTGCTACCAATCGGTGCGGTGGTTGGTTGCTGGTGATCTTGATCCCAGGAAAACATCCCACGGAGTCGACGCGGACTACCGCCATTCGGACCCAGGTTGCTTCCAATAGACATCCCACCAAGGCCATTAACAAGGAGACCTTCGTCAAGATGTTGACCAAGCGACTGGCCTGAAGCTGTAGGTGTCAAGGTCGGGGTCATAGAAGCGGCGCTACCAGGTCCGTAATCTTGGAATCTGGCCATATTTGACTGGAGATTCGGAGGAAAGCTGGCCGAGGATGGCACAGGCGACGGTGAATAAGATCGAAGATCCGCAAATGACTTGGCTGGGCGGAGATTTTGCTGGACGCCAAAGAGTCCTGGGGAATCAGGGATGCCCAGAAACCCCGAGGATTGTTGACCTCGGAGAGTATTGTACGCCCCTGAGTCGGAGTTCCTGGCATCGTTGAAATCGATAGTTGCCGCTCGGTTGAGCCCTCTTCTTGAAGAATCTCCTCCATGTAGCGCAGATACCTGCGGGATAGGGGGACTTATGTTGTTGCCCTGAGACGCCCGGTATACATGAACTTGTCGTTGCTCTCCACTCCCACGCGAAACGTGAGCCAGCTGCATGTGATGCGCTAATGTATGTACAATACGCCTTTGGATCGGAGATAGATTGGGAGGGAATATCAAAGCTTCTCGGGAGTGATCGTCTTTGAAGAGGAGAAGCTGGGAATAGTATTCCAAGGTCTGGGGATCGTTAAGATCTACGTCTTGACAAAATTAGGTTAGCTCAATTTGACAGTCTCGACCATGCTTCCCTTACCTGGCTTCTCATTCCTGGACGATATTGGTGATGGCGACGCTGCTGGAACATGTGAGGACATCGAAGACATTGAGGGTTGATTATGCAGCTGAGAGTTGGCTATTGGCCTGTGCTGTTCCTCAAGTTGCCCACGTCGCTCTCTCTTCTCCCGTTCTATACGTTCCCTCTCTTGCAGTGGCAGCATCTTCTTGTATTCGACCCTTAATTTGCGGCCTTGTAGCTCGAAATGATTCAGGTTGTCAATGACAGTGGCGGTCTCATCCGCCGAGGTGAAATTTGCGAATGCAAGTCCACGAAATACACCGTTGTCAAAATGGTAATTGAAAGCGTACGGCAGCGGGAGGTGCATTTGAGTCATCAAATCCACAAGTTGTTCCTTCTTCACAGCGAATGGTATATTCTTGATGACAATTGCAGTTGGTATAAGCTCCTCGTCAGGATCCGTCGTATATTGTTCGGAGCGTAGCTGGGAACCCCCAAGTGGAGAGGGGCCGATTCCACCATAAGGATTCACGGAAGGTAGCTGCTGCTGATCAAGCCATGTCTAGTGAGCCTACAATTAGCAAGTATTTCCGACATGTCTTCAGATCACATGTCGCTGGATGGGCTTACAGTCGGGAGGGCACTCCGTCCCCGAGAGGTTGACTTCATCCTTCCGGTGGCGCCAAAGTTGGAAAAGTTGTTCCCACCACCGAACGCACTGGGGTTCCAGGTCTGAGCACCTGGCATCTCATAGCCATATCCTCCGCCCTGCATAGTCGCATTCATCCGATCGAACCTATTACCATCGTATCGAAGTGTATGATCCTCAGCGGGATACATGTTGTTTGGCATCTGTCCATACGCGTCGAACTGCCGTGAGGGCTGTCTATGGAGGGTTTGCTGTTGATGTCGGTGAGCGCCTGGAGAGCGCGAGGAAGGTTGGTCGTAGTACATGTCGTGATGATGAAGATGGCTGTTCATGTCGCCTTTTGGTTGCTAAGCCGGTCGCAGTATGTATGGTATACTTAAAACTGCTCTAGGAGTTCCCTGGCTGGCCTGGAAAACAATGATCAAAGATCAATTCAACGGGCAATATTGCAGAGCTGCAGTTCGAATACTCTCAAGTAATAAGTCGTAGGCAGTAGACTCTAGCGTAGAATATACAGTTCGCGGTGAACTTGCTGACTTTTGGTGACGATCTATGCCGGTCAGTCGTTTTGGTCGTTTCGTTGGTCGTCGTGTCGTTTCAGCCGTGGGAGTCGTTGGATTTACAAAGATTGTGTGAAGCTCATAAGATCTTATGATATGGCGACTTGGTGGTAGATCTATTTGGTAGATGTTCGAAATCCGCCAATAGAGTGGGACTTGAGCTGCAGCTTCATAAAGTGCGAGCTTGTGACACAGGCACTATTAGTTGAGGGCCAGGTAAATAGATGTCAAAAACCAGTCGTCCCAAGGTTGGCAGTTTTGCGCTTCAGGACGTAGTACAAAGTGCAGAATACAGGAAGAAACAGTCTTGATCGGACTGCGACGTGCGAAATGTGCTGTAGGAAGGAGGTGAGCAACGAAGGGAGAGCTTCGAGTCTGAGGTTAAATTCGCACGAGGCGCACTAAAGAGATTTAGCGTCTCGGTAACAGCGCTGCCTGTGTACCTATCACAAAATTAAAAATTCTGGTGGAAAATTGGAAAGAAAGGGGATATCCGGATTGACTGGGAATAATCACGGCTTGTTTTTATTCAAAGGTCCATGAGGGCCATTTGCTTTGGATTTCATAGATACGCATTGCGACGTATTAGTCTCGGAAGATCTCGTGCTTGCATCTGATCTCTATAAAGTTTCGAATCACTGCTCACTCGACCATACAGATCCTAAAACCTGCGTCTTCCTGGCTTGATTGGAGCGCCGCTGTACACTAAAGAGGTACCTAAGTCCCTTCTCACACACGACGTAGGGAGATAAGTGGTGGATCAAGTTTCGCGAATTTTGAGAATAAAATGTTCATGACTTCCTAACTGGCGCAGATGCCAAATAACGGGAGCTGCCATTAGGGGCCGAATTGGACGATGGTATGATGATACCCTTGGATATGACTAACGGCAGGAACCCCCTTTTACTGCTAGATGCTGCTAATTTGTTCTGGAAAGAAAGCCGATTTGCAGCAGGTCTGGTGTATGTACTCTGTAGATGTTGAAGGCAAAGCTATCAACTGGATCGCCGTTTGTATATCCCCTCCGTTTCCGCTGGGAGTACCCTCGTTGTTGTGGCGACTTGCAGGCGATTGCAAGGGGGAAGCTTCGCCGTGGCCGTCATGCTCTTATTGCGCTGCTGCAAACCCCTCCTTTGGACAGGCTTGATGCATAGGAGCGATGGAAACGGAAAGACCTTGCCGCTGCACTCACTTGCAGTATTCCATATGCAGATGTCATTATGGCAGTAATGCAGACTACCTCAGGTGATGAGCCAAAGCCAAGAAACCCTCGAGACCAAGGACCGTCACCGTGCGCAGCGGGGACGATGGATATCAACTTATCAACTCGTCCAAGTGTTGGACGTTGTTCCTAGCGTGCGCCAACAACAACGTTCTTTGAATTTGACTGGCTAGGAGTCTGTGAATCCCGAACCCACAGAACCCAATGCAGAGGTCCACGCATGAAGCCGCCTCCGAGCTTGAGGATCGACGGGTCGATTTCAGTCATGTGATCCTCGGGGTCTCACTCAACTCAATCCACTTTTCCGATTGGAGCAAATCCTTAAAACCTCCTGCTGTAGATTGGGGGTGGGGTTTGTAGTAGATTAGGGTTAGGGTCATGAATCCACTCGCGATTGATGGTCTGTAGATTGGATATTCAGCGAATGAGCGCGGTCTGGCTTTTGAAAGAGTTGTATTGCTCGTGAAAACGTGAAGTGACTTTAGAATGCACAACTTCGGCTCGGTAGATCTTTCCCTTTGATTACATAAGCCGGTTGTTCAAGCAACCTAACTTTCATGTCTGCGAGACCAGTACTAAGGGTTCTTCCATCCCAACGGCGTATCAAAGTGCTGTGGAACTCATTTTAGGCCGCATTGGGGGCCACTGTGACCTTGTTTTTGGCCGTTATGAGTTCTCTTTATAATCTTGAGCCACAGCCGACGGCCAAAGTCCTCCTGGAAACCACATCTGGCGACATACTCCTTGAACTGTTTGCAAAGCAGACGCCTCTTGCGTCGCGCAATTTTCTTCAGCTATGCCTCGATGGTTACTACACCGGCACAATCTTCCATCGTCTCGTTCCAGGTTTCATCATTCAAGGGGGAGATCCAACAGGGACGGGCGAAGGCGGTGAGGCTATTTACGATGGAGGATTATTTGAAGACGAGGTTCACAGTCGATTGAAGTTCAATAGAAGAGGTCTGCTGGGGATGGCCAACTCTGGGCGCAAGGATGATAATGGGAGTCAATTCTTCTTGACGTTGGGGGCGACCCCGGAATTGCAGGGGAAGAATACCATGTTCGGAAGAGTAGATGGCGAAACGATTTACAATCTTATGAAGATGGGCGAGGCGGACTTGATGGATGGGGAGGGAAATGAGAGACCTTTGTATCCAACAAAGATCAATGGGGTGGAGATTTTGGTAAATCTATTTGAGGATATGCTGAGAAGGGAGAAGAAAGGGAAGGTTGGTGGCGGAGCGATGGAAAAGAAGGGCGAGAAGAAGAGGGTGAAGAAGAATGCAGGAAAGCAGTTGTTAAGCTTTGGGGCAGATGAAGGAGTGGATGCGGATGGCGCATCTTCAATCAAAAAGCAAAAGCTTAATCCTAAGCTGGTCACAGAGAAGGGTGGCTCTGACAATACGAAGGAGAGTAATGGTGGCCCTACAACGGACGCAAAACCCATTTCTTCTATGAAAGCTATTCGAAGGAAGACTTCTAGATCTAGATCTCCTCCTTTGATCACAAGACCGGATCCTAATACCCAGCTTCCGTTGCCTAATGACGAAGAACCATCTCGTGCTGCCTCAAGCTCTCCGGAACCAGCAGATGTCCGGAAAGTCTCCACTCTACTTGACCGCACAAATGCGCAGATTGCAGATCTAAAGGCTTCCATGAAGCGCAACATCCATATGCCAGCCGCGGAGCCTCGCAAGACGTCAGCGCTGGAGCAGATGATTCCGGCAAATTCCGTACGCGGGCGTAAAAGGAAATTTGGTGGTAAAGGAGACGCGTTGAAGGACGCACAAGCTCTGGATATTTTGGCTGCATTCCGCGCAAAGCTTGAGAAAGCCCCACCAGAGGCGGAACCATCCGCGACGCTTCCACAGGAGCTCCGTGAAGAGCAAGTGACCGACAATGGCGCTCGCATTGATGAAGCAGCAGAAGACGAAGAGGCTGCACTCTGTGACCTTCATTTCATTGCAAACTGCCAATCTTGTCAGTCCTGGGACAAGCAATTGACAGGCGATGCAGAAGCAGAAAATGAAGAAGACAAAGGCTGGATGTCGCATGCTCTCAGTTTCAACAAGGACCGCCTTGGAAAGGACCTGAACTGGAAGAAAAAGAACGAAGAAGACCTTGTGGTGATTGATCCGCGAGAAAAGACGAAAGAACTTGTTGAAGAGCAAAGAGCAAAGAGACAGGCAAAGGGCAAGGTGGTGAGCAGTAAGGCTTGGGATAAGGACCGAGATAGGGGGCGTCTGCCAGATCGAAGAGTAGGAGAATGAAAATAGTCATTAATGTATAGATGGAATCCTTCTGTTTTGTAGACAATAATCTGGATTTATTATTGAACCTTTGTAGAGAGCTTGAATTCATGTCAGGAATTATATATATTGTTGACTAAAGTGAGTTGCAGATTTATGGTCTCGGTATTCCGCCCAATCAAAAGACTCCTGACGGTTAAGGTTTTCTTACAAGCCTGATATCATCGCCGGAGCCTTCTGTGAACATAAGAACAGCTCTCTGGTCATCGATCTGAATATCTCTCTTGTTCCCAGATACCTATCATCTCCTTTCATGCTCTGCGACGCTGCAAATCAGAGTCTGCTTGTCTTATCACTTTTCCTTCGTCTTGTGAAGCAGTTGACGCCTGCCTCCTGCAGCTTTCCGAACTATCGCCTTGGGCACAGATAATAGCTCTTTCAAGTATTCTCGGTCTAAAGAAACTTGTCTGGAACAATAGCTTAGGTCAGAACACCCAGCATCACCTATTATTGACGACCGTAATTCTTTTCAATCACGGACGACTTTCCGTCCATAAGACCCTCCACTACCATCTTTTACGAACAGACCCTACTCTTTGCTACCGAATTCGCGAAGCAAGGAATTAGACTAAACAACTTCAAATCTACGTCGGTTTCTGACTGCCTGTGGAAGCGCGTATTGGACACAACTTGAAGAAAGCCGGTAGACTCGGCTTTGCCGGCGACTTCTCAGAGGTGCTACTTTACTACTCAAGACCTGGTCGCTATTGCCGGAAGCGAAGGAACAAGTACTGCAGCTTGGATGGGGCTAGCAGGCTCCCGGAAACGAGCAGCACCAGGAGCATCACCAATTGTCCAGCATCAGCAGCGATCGGGCGTCGAACACAACGGTGCGATGGCTGCCACGATGCAAGATCAGTACATGTCATGGGACCAGCAGCCTGTATCAAATTCAGCCTCTACCTACCCTGATCACATAGGCAGCTACTCTTCGAATCTCTACAATGGCGGCACTCAGCATCACGCAGCGCCTGTTCCAGGATCAAACCAACTTACACGAAGGGGGTTAGGCCAACAGCTAGTTCCAAGAGCAAATCACAACAACGCTGGGAATGATACGTGGCCGTTGGCCGCAGATGAGGGCATAAAACAGGCGAACGAGGATGCATGGATGAATAATGGGGATGATCTTGAGCAAAGGGCAATGATCGCCAAGAGGGAAACGCAAGCAAAGCGGAAGCAGATTCCCCCTTTTGTGCAAAAATTGAGCAGGTAAGTTTCCCGAATTTTACACCCTAATTCAAGCTGACCCATACTACATCTAGTTTCCTCGATGAATCCAGAAATACAGATTTGATACGATGGTCCGATAGTGGTGACTCCTTCATCGTTGTCGATGAGGACGAATTTGCGAAGACGTTGATCCCAGAATTGTTCAAACATAATAATTACGCTTCCTTTGTTCGGCAGCTCAATATGTATGGCTTCCATAAGAAGGTTGGGTTATCCGATAACTCAATGCGAGCGAGTGAGAGGAAGAATAAAAGCCCCAGCGAATATTCCAATCCGTTTTTCAAGCGCGGACGGCCCAGTTTACTTTGGCTGATACAAAAGCCAAAGAATCCCTTAGGTAAAGGGCCCGGCAAAGGCGGGACGAGGGTCAAACAAGAAGATGGAAATCTAGATGATGATGGTGAGGAAGGATTTGACCGGGAGAATTCAGCGCCGCCAAACCACGCTCCCATAGAGAATGGAACGAACATGCGAAACGGTCGCCAGCCTCTCCTGATAGGCGATGGAGCTACAGGACTACCACAACAAGACTTTACAGGCCTGCAGCAAGAATTACAAGAAGTACGACATCAACAAGACATCATTAAGAGCATGCTGGCTCAAGTAAGAAGAGATCACGAGCAGCTATACGGACAAGCTGCAGCATTTCAAAACTTGCATGATAGGCACGAGAGTTCGATCAATGCGATCTTGACATTCCTTGCCACGGTCTATAACAGAAGTCTAGAGGGCCAAGGTGGGCAGAATTTCACGAGCATGTTCTCCGGTGCAATACCGCAGGATTCCAAGGGTCAAGGGAATGTGGTGGATGTGGGAGATGGAGACTATGGAGATCAGAAAACGAGCAACGCCAACGGTCAAGCCCAGCGACCCTTCCGAAGACAACCTTTACTTATCAAGGGCGCCCCGCTGCAGACCTCAGAGACACAGACTGGGAGAGCATCAACGATTTCGCCCGCCGCCTCCGCTGAAAGTCCCGGGCAGCTGCCGCAAGCCCGGGTCTCAGCCATGCAAGGCCAAGTACCACCCTACAACATGCGCAACGAAGCAGCTGGGCACTCTCCCGGCTTTCAGGAAATTTTCGACCAGACACCTTCGGCACGTGCATCGGAAAGCCCACAGCTCAAAGCAGATAATGAACAAGAGGGTCAAATACCAGAGGCTGACATCATGTCGATGATCAATTCTACCAACGCGAACAATACCAATTTTCCAGGCATTAGGATGGATTTCCCTCAGGCACTTTCCCATCTTGAAAACGCTGACGGCAAGACACCCTTGACGCACAACCAGCGCAACAACGTTCTTCAGCTCATGGCAAACGGAAGTGCCAATACGGCCCAAAACGGCAACAATAACGCATTAACATTCCCTAGCCCCCCTGCTGTACCCGACCTAGCAAATTACAACGCCACGAAAGAAAGATTAGAACAAATCCACAACTCCATCCAAGCCCAAACCGAACGGGTAAACGAACTCCACGGCCTCCTCGCACCCCTAAGCCCCAGCGGCTCCATCCCAGGCGTCACAGACGCGCAAAACTTCAACGGCCCCGGCGCATCCGACCTCCTCGACCTCGACCAAATCTTCAACAGCAACGACTACTTCAACGAGTCCCTCAATAGCGCCGATCTCGACTTCGGCACCACCAACGATAGCGAAATCCCGGATTTCACCTTTGACACTTCGGCCGCAGCCCAGGGTGATGACGGTGGGTTGCAGGATTTCGACGCAGCAGATGGCGAGGATGGGGGTGGAAGCGATATTGTGCATACAACGGATGGTAGTGAGGTGGCAAGTCCGGCGGATATGGTTGTGGAGGAGGGCGAAAGTGAGGGCGGGAGGGAGGGGAAGAGGAGGAGGAGGGGGTGATGGAGTTTTGTAAAGGGAGTTGATCGAGGAGGTGATACCCACTGGGCGTTTGAGGGAACCACGTTTACACGATCTCATTGATTGAACGAACCGCGACGAAGAAAAAAAGGACATGGGCCATATTTGACGGTAGGCGGCTGGGTTTGTGATACCACTGTGCGCACATAGCAAGGCTTTTTTCTATTGTTCATTTTTCCGAGGTATGTAGATGGCGTAAGGTAGGTAGAACGGGTCCTGCCTCCCTCCCTTACCATGAATAGATCAATGACGCCACTCCATTTCCAGCCATTTAACCTACGCTTTTCTATTGCAGAGTTTGGCGGATATCTTGTTTCTTGCTCGGTGAATACGTGTGAGTGAGTGGGATTGCAGTTGTTGTGTATTAGGGGTGGGGGTGGGGGGTTTTGATCTTGTTCTTTGCCTTTTTTGTTTTTTTATCGTGGGGGAAGGGGGAGGTGTTTGGTTGGTATGCAAGAGCTGGGGGCTGGGATGGTGGGGGCGAAGGCGTAAGGCGGATGGGGTTGTGGTTTTTGCTAGAACGAGAAAAGCGTTGGATTATGGGAAGGAATGTATGTCTTGCTTGAAAAGGGATCTACGGCGTAAAATGACTATGGCTTCAAGACTGTGGTCGTTTGTGGATTCTAAGAGTCGATCGGAATGTTTTGGTTGATGTTTCTGATATTGGTACTGGTGCTGGGTGTTACGTTGTTCGGGTGCGTACATGGCCGGTGAGGTTTTTGGCAGGATGATGGGAATAGCTGGGGTGCTGGGAAGAATGGTGAGGTGGTGTTGGGGAGGCTGGATGTTGGGACTTTTATTGCGGGTGGGTGATGGCGATGGGGAGGTTTGGGATGTGAGGGGAGCTGTTTGAGGGGTGAGAGACTCGAGTGATGGAATTGGTTACTGAAGAAGATGGGTGTTTTGCGGGATAATGATTGAAGGTGCAAGAAGGATCTTATGGCCGAACAGAGTCAGTCATCTGGCGAGTGTGGTTTGTTTGTCTAAGTGATAGTGGGCAAGGGCTACCAAAGCGCGCCCTAATGAATAGGGATTTGGAAGTGCATCATTGCGAAAAGTCTCTTCGTAAGTGGGATTCAGAAAGGCCTCCTACGTGGTAATCCGGCCCTTTGTTGGTCCTCGTTTCGAGTACTCCAAGCCGTCTGCCACCTTTGGCTCATGTTCAACCAAATGGAATTGGAGTGCGGTGAGCCATGGGACCGGAAATTCAGACCGCAAATGAAGTGGAGACTGATGGAATCAGCAGCGGTCTAGATCCTAACCCTAAGCTTAAATAGATTGGCGAATCCCGGCGGCACTTGCGGCTCTGCTTTGCTTACATAACGGATCACCTGAAATTCGGAACAAAGTGCGAATTCAAAGTCCTGGATTAGCTCCATGGATAAGGTGAGCTTGCCCCTGTCACCCGTGCTTGAATTCAAGCATGATCTCGCATGCATCGATGCGTCCAGAGCGTCAACAGTGCATGCCAACGGTGCATGATCTGTAAATGGTGGAGTGTCAGTCTTCGGAAGCGAACCATTCGATTTTCACCAGGGTCTCTCGGTCACAGCTCTCTAGCCTGATGAGTACCGACATCGGGCTGGATTAGGCTGGAGTATGGCCGGGCAAACCATTTCACCACCTTTTTACCAATTGTTCCTTTTTCCAGATGATAACATCGATTGCGTCGCAATCTAGTGATGATGCGGTGAGCTCGAAATTCGACGTCCAGCTTCTATATTGCTGCCTAGGATCCAGGAGTTGAAATGGAGCGAGCATAGCAGCGTGAAGAGAGGCCAGCCTCTTCTTGGGTAGCTGCTGGAACGAATGGGACACGTGTTTGGAAGGAGACCTCACAGCAAACACCCGAAGCAGCATCCTACCGCTTCGTACACCAACAAGGCTGTGATTGTTGGAGGTATTTTTGGCAGGCGCACCATACTCGATGCCTGGCACAGAATGGTTCGAGGCACGGATCAGGAGTTCGCATCCTGCGTTTCAACCCAATGGAATGTAACAGCTGCAAGCGACTTGAATGGACGAGGGCAGGAGACAAACATTGACAGCGGAAGGCGTAAAGGATAGTCAGGTAGTACTTCGGTGAACTGCTTCGTTAGTAGCGTTGGCTGGTGCATCATGAGACTGACACGTCGTCGTCGCATGAGAAAGATGAGGGGGGGTTCAGATAGAAAGCGACGGTGATTCCATTGTTAAAAGCGCTATTCTACTCTCTCCCTTAGAGTTTTCGGGGTACATGATCGACTAAAGTAAAGCAGGCCGCTAGGATCTCCAACGGCAGCTTTCTATTGGTCCAATTAAGCTTATCTCTATCAAAAAACATTTCCCTTTTTGCACAAGAGGAAATAAACACCAAAGAGAGTCCGGTTCCCTTCCTTTTCAACTCCACAAACTGCACAACATCATTCCGCCCTCTCTAGCCTCTCTCCCCCTTAGTCCGCTACTGTAGTAGTTTTCGCTGAACCTAGAGTACCTACCCTAAGGTACCTTAGACTGGAATTTCCCACAAGGTGCAGTCACCATCCAATTTGCCACGGTGGGGTTTTACCTTTTTGTCGGTGCTTTTTTGTTTCCGGCTTTCCCCTTCACCATCCTATAGCCTCCCCATCCCCCATTCATCTTTCCCTTCTTAGATTCTTCACATGCACAAGACAGAACATTCAAGCTCACACCCCAAGGCAATTAGATAAACAATATCGAAACCATTACTACTGCGACTGTCCCTCTTCTGCCTAGTAACTTTCCAACGGCCTCCATCCGTAGGATGGGTTTCGTGGAGGAAATCTATGGACCACAAATAAAGGAAGACCAAGTCACCACTGTCTACGAGTACGAAAACACGCCAGAGAACCGGTCATGGGCCGGTGCTCTGCCCGTGAAACAGGGTCTTTACGACCCTGAGTTGGAGAAGGATGCATGCGGTGTCGGCTTTGCTGCGTCAGTAATGCAACATGATTTCGCAGTGACTGCTGAAGCTGACTTCTCGACAGCCATATCAAGGGCGTCGCAAGCCACAAAATCATCAGCGATGGTAAGGTCTCTCAGCCCCCATGTGTGTGTCGTTGTTCACTGACTGATTCCCTCTCGGTGCAGCACGAAATCTACTTTGTAACATGACCCATCGTGGGGCGGTGGGCTCAGATGCGAGAGACGGAGACGGCGCGGGTGTGATGACGTCGATTCCGCATCGGTTCTTCATTAAAAATTTCGAACGAGAGAGCGGGTACACGCTTCCCCCACAGGGTCAGTACGCTGCAGGGAACCTCTTCTTCAAACCTGACACCGAGATTCTTAAGGAGTCTACGACAACGTTTGAGGAAATCGCAGAGTCGCTAGGTCTGAGGGTCTTGGGATGGAGAGAAGTGCCAAGGGACTCCAGCTTGCTTGGGCCGGCGGCCTTGTCGCGAGAGCCATTGATCCTTCAGCCGTTCGTGGTTCTTAAATCATGCTACGGCGATGGAAATGCGCCAAAGATCACCGACAACGAACACTTCGACGAAAAGCAATTCGAGCGCCAGCTTTATGTTCTACGGAAGCGCGCCACCCACACCATCGGTCTACACAACTGGTTCTATCTCTGTTCGCTCAGTAACAAGAACATGGTGTACAAGGGCCAGTTGTCGCCTGTTCAGGTATATCAATACTATCATGATCTGGTGTCGGTGGACTACGAGGGTCATTTTGCATTGGTCCATTCGCGATTCTCCACAAACACATTCCCTAGCTGGGACCGTGCTCAGCCACTTCGGTGGGCGGCTCACAATGGTAGGCCATCAACTCTCTCCCAAACACTATTTAGCAGCTAACCTGGATTAGGTGAGATCAACACTCTTCGAGGGAACAAAAACTGGATGCGCGCCCGAGAGGGTGTCATGCAATCAGACTTCTTCAAGGACGAGCTCGATCTGCTATACCCGATTGTGGAAGACGGCGGCTCTGACTCTGCTGCTTTCGATAATGTCCTCGAACTTCTGACTATCAATGGCGTGCTTTCACTACCTGAGGCAATAATGCTCATGGTACCAGAAGCATGGCAAGACAACGCGGCAATGGACCCTGCGAAGGCGGCATTTTACGAATGGGCGGCATGTCTGATGGAACCTTGGGATGGGCCGGCGCTTTTCACGTTTGCAGATGGTAGATACTGTGGAGCTAACCTGGACAGAAATGGTCTGCGTCCTTGCAGGTACTATGTAACGGACGACGATCGTATCGTTTGTGCGTCTGAAGTGGGCACTATTAGCATTGAGCCAGAGAAAATTGTTCAGAAAGGCCGATTGCAGCCTGGCAAGATGCTGTTGGTTGATACGCTAGCTGGTCGCATCGTAGATGATGCAGAGCTGAAGCATAGCGTGTCCTGCCGCCAAGATTTTAGATCATGGCTGCAGAAAGAGCTTTTGACATTGCCTGCGTTGCTTGAACAGTTGGAGGAGCGCGGTACTGACCTTTCGTACAAGCTGAATGACCTTGTTTTGCAGCAAGACCCCATGCTGAAAGCCTTTGGATACTCCTTTGAACAGGTGAGTTTGCTCCTAGGACCCATGGCGGCGGACTCGAAGGAGGCTCTGGGCTCCATGGGTAACGATGCCCCTCTTGCATGTCTTGCTCAGCAGCCTCGTCTTTTGTATGAATACTTCCGTCAGCTCTTCGCTCAGGTCACCAACCCTCCTATTGACCCAATACGAGAGGCAATTGTGATGTCGCTTGAATGTTACGTGGGCCCTCAGGGAAACCTGCTCGAGATGGGTTCATCCCAATGCCATCGTCTCTTGTTGCCTTCACCCATCTTGACAATCGAGGACTTCAATGCGCTTAGGAACATTACCACCCTCCATCACGATTGGACCGTCAAGATCATTGACATCACCTTCCCGAAAATGGAGGGTATCGATGGCTACATGAACGCTCTTGACCGCATCTGTGAAGAGATCACTGAAGGCATCGAGAACAGTGACAGGGTGCTCATCTTGTCTGATCGGGCGACCTGTGCCGACCGACTCCCGGTGTCTACGCTCCTTGCAACAGGAATGGTGCATCATCATATGGTGCGAAACAAGTGGCGATCCCAAGCTGCGCTTGTTGTCGAGACCGCCGAGGCTCGTGAAGTCCATCATATGTGTGTTCTACTAGGCTATGGTGTGGATGCTATCTGCCCATATCTGGCTATGGAATGCATTCTCAAGATGAACCGAGAGAAACTCATCAGAAAGCAGCTGTCGAACGAAAAGGTTATCCAGAACTACAAATACTCTTGCGATGGTGGTATCCTGAAGGTCATGAGCAAGATGGGGATTTCAACGCTCCAGAGTTACAAGGGAGCTCAGATCTTCGAGGCTCTTGGGGTGGACGATAGTGTTGTCGACCGCTGCTTTACGGGGACTGCCACTCGGATAAAGGGTATCACTTTCGAGCTCATCGCTCAGGACGCCTTTGCATTCCACGAGAAAGGTTTCCCAAGCCGAGAAGTCGTAAGTATTCCCGGCCTTGCAGAATCTGGGGAATATCACTGGAGAGACGGGGGCGAAGCGCATATCAACGATCCGGTGAGTATCGCCAACATCCAAGATGCTGTTCGAACCAAAAACGATAAGTCATACGAAGCATACTCCTTGTCAGCGTACGAGCAGATCAAGAACTGTACACTTCGTGGAATGCTTGACTTCAATTTCGATGAGAGGACTCCGGTTCCAATCGACCAGGTTGAGCCATGGACCGAAATTGTGCGTCGATTCGTCACTGGTGCCATGTCGTACGGTTCCATCTCTATGGAGTCTCACTCCACCTTGGCTGTTGCCATGAACAGACTGGGAGGCAAATCAAACACTGGCGAAGGTGGTGAAGATCCCGAGCGAAGCTTGAAAATGGAAAATGGGGATACGATGAGATCTGCTATCAAGCAGGTTGCTTCTGGACGATTTGGTGTTACTTCCAACTACCTGGCGGACTCTGACGAGTTGCAGATCAAGATGGCACAAGGCGCCAAGCCAGGGGAAGGTGGTGAGCTTCCAGGACACAAGGTTTCCGGACCCATTGCCCGCACGAGGCACTCCACACCAGGTGTTGGCCTCATTTCACCTCCACCGCATCACGACATCTACTCCATTGAAGACCTGAAGCAGCTGATCTACGACCTGAAGTGTTCGAACCCTCGAGCACGTGTATCAGTGAAGCTCGTTTCCGAAACCGGTGTTGGTATCGTTGCATCAGGTGTCGCCAAGGCGAAGGCCGATCATATCCTTATTTCCGGACACGATGGTGGAACTGGTGCTTCTCGATGGACCGGTATCAAGTATGCCGGTCTACCATGGGAGCTCGGTCTTGCCGAGACCCACCAAACACTAGTGCTCAATGATCTAAGAGGACGTATCATTGTGCAAACTGATGGTCAATTACGAACTGGTCGCGATGTGGCTGTTGCCTGTCTGCTTGGTGCTGAGGAATGGGGCTTTGCCACCACTCCTCTGATCGCAATGGGCTGTATTATGATGAGAAAATGTCATGTGCGCGGCCCCTAACCCCCCAACACCTGATATAAGAAGAAACTAATTCGTGTAATAGCTGGTTGGTCTACACATTTTTTCCGTTGCCCATATCACTTTCTATCGTCCACATCTTTTCCAGCTGTCTACACCTCTATCTAAGCCTCAAATTTCCGCCGTTGTCCAGACTTTCTTTTACTATCTAGTTGGATATCTTCTCCTATCGTTCGATTTCTCTCCACAGCATTCCAGAAATTTGATTTTTCATCCATTTACTCAAATCGCCGGCTCGGTCATTAAACTTGTAGTCCGATTCATCACGTCTTCTATGTTTTCATTTCAGATTCTGTCCCGTCGAAGCACCTTTCCACTCTCTGTTTCAAAGTCACAGGAGTATACTAACTTCCGCATTTCATTAGAACACCTGCCCAGTCGGCATTGCTTCCCAGGATCCTGAACTGCGCAAGAAATTCCAAGGAACGCCCGAACACGTCATCAACTTCTTCTATTATATCTCCAATGAGCTTCGCGCAATCATGGCCAAGCTTGGCTTCCGTACCATCAACGAGATGGTGGGTCATTCCGAGGCACTGCGTATGCGGGAAGATCTTCGAACACCAAAGACCGAGAACCTCGACCTCGGCCTCATACTCACACCTGCACATCACCTACGTCCTGGAGTCGCTACTTATAACGTTCGAAAGCAAGACCATCGATTACACGTCAGACTCGACAATAAACTCATCGCTGAGTCCGAGCTGGCCCTTGAGAAAGGGTTGCCTTGCCGCATTGAATGTGATATCGTCAATACTGACCGAGCACTTGGCGCAACGCTCTCCTATCAAATCAGTAGAAGATTCGGCGAAGCAGGTCTGCCACAGGACACCATTCACGCTAATATCAAAGGTTCAGCCGGTCAGTCGTTCGGTGCTTTCTTAGCACCTGGTGTTACCCTCGAGCTTGAGGGCGATTCGAACGACTACGTCGGCAAAGGTCTTTCAGGTGGACGCCTTATCATCTATCCACCGCGATCTGCTGTATTCAAGGCTGAAGAGAACGTCCTGATCGGAAACGTTTGCTTGTACGGCGCCACAGCTGGAACTTGCTACTTCAGAGGTATGGCTGCCGAGCGATTTGCGGTGCGCAATTCCGGCGCAACTGCAGTCGTCGAAGGTGTCGGTGACCATGGCTGCGAGTACATGACTGGTGGGCGAATCCTTGTTCTTGGTGGTACTGGACGTAACTTTGCTGCTGGTATGTCTGGTGGTATCGCTTATGTCCTCGACATGAACCAGGACTTCACCTCTAAGGTCAACATGGAGATGGTGGAGATTTCTGGTCTCGAGGATCCCACTGAGATTGCCTTTGTCCGAGGTTTGATCGAAGATCACCATCACTACACTGGGTCAGAGCTGGCTGCTCGCGTACTCTTGGACTTCAACCGGGCCTTACCGAGATTTATCAAGGTCTTACCCACAGACTACAAGCGCGTCATGGCCGAAGAAGCCGCCAAGGCTGAGGCCGCGAAGAAGGCCGAGTATCCTCTTCCTCTTTTGCCAGGTAACCCCGTGCGGCAAGCCCACGAAGAGGCAAAGAAAGCCGAACACGATAAAGAGGCACACCAGAAGAAGAAGGATATGCTCGACATTGAAGAGAGTGTTGGTGATGCCAAAGCCGAGAAGAAGAGATCTGCACTAGTCCTTGACAAAACCAAAGGCTTCATGAAGTACCAGCGCCGTAGTGAAAAGTACAGAAAGCCAGAGACAAGAACCCGAGACTGGAAAGAGCTGTCATCCCGCCTCAACGAGGATGAACTCAAGTACCAAGCAGCTCGCTGCATGGACTGTGGCGTTCCGTTCTGCCAGTCTGATACCGGATGTCCCATCTCCAACATCATACCGAAATGGAATGAACTAGTTTTCCAGAACCAATGGGAGGATGCGCTCAACCGTCTGCTCATGACCAACAACTTCCCGGAGTTTACAGGACGTGTGTGCCCTGCGCCCTGCGAGGGTGCTTGTGTGCTCGGAATCAATGAGGATCCTGTTGGGATCAAGTCGATCGAATGCGCCATCATTGACCGCGGCTTCGATATGGGCTGGATGATACCAAAGCCACCGCCACACCGTACAGGTAAGACCGTTGCCATCATCGGCTCCGGTCCTTCGGGACTTGCCTGTGCAGATCAGTTGAACAAAGCTGGCCATACGATTACAGTCTATGAGCGTTCTGATCGTGTTGGTGGTCTTTTGATGTACGGCATTCCGAACATGAAGCTTGACAAGACAATCGTCCAACGCCGGGTCGATTTCATGGCCGAAGAAGGCATCAAATTCGCGACAAGTACTTCTGTTGGACCAGACGAGAATGTCAGCCTTGAGTCACTTCGTCAAGAATACGATGCTGTGGTCATTGCTACCGGAGCTACTGTGGCTCGGGACTTGAAGATTCCTAACCGAGAGCTAGATGGTATTCATTTTGCCATGCAGTTCTTGCACCGCAACACCAAGTCGCTGCTTGACTCTGAACTAGCGGATGGCGAATACATCTCTGCCAAGGGTAAGGACGTGATTGTCATTGGTGGAGGTGACACTGGTAATGATTGCATCGGTACTTCTGTCCGCCACGGGGCCAAGTCTGTTACGAACTTTGAGCTTCTCCCACAGCCACCGCCAGAGCGTGCTCGTGACAACCCATGGCCGCAATGGCCTCGTATCTACCGCGTCGACTACGGCCACACCGAGGTGAAGACTCACATGGGCAAGGATCCGCGCGAGTACTGTGTCATGTCCAAGGAGTTTGTCGGCGACGATGACGGACATGTCACTGGCATCAACATTCACCGAGTTGAATGGACGAAGAGCGTGTCTGGTGGATGGGATATGAAGCAAGTTGAGGGAAGCGAGCAATTCTTTCCGGCTGACTTGGTCTTGCTCTCTATGGGTTTCTTGGGTCCGGATGATCGATTGCTGGGGACGGATGTCGAGAAGGATGCCCGGAAGAATATCAAGACGCCTCCTGGGCATTACAATACGAATCTGTCCGGTGTCTTTGCTGCCGGTGACTGCCGTCGTGGACAGTCGCTCATCGTTTGGTAAGACCCTCCCTGATCTTATCACACTCTGCTTGTATACTAACAGTTGCTAGGGGTATCAACGAAGGCCGCTCAGCAGCCCGCGATGTCGACGTCTTCCTCATGGGAGTCGGCACCCAACTCCCCAGGACCGGTGGCATTGTCCAGCGAGTTCCCTACGAGATCGTCGGCCACCCCGAGCGCATGCGGCAGCAGGCTGTTCCGGCCGCCTGAACCCGCAACGGCAATCTCTACGGTAGTCTTACGGCAATCTAACATGATTTCAAGGTCAGGTAAATATGCAAACACGGAACAAATGGGCATGACGGAAAATTCTCTGTACGATGCGGAATGAGACAAGAGAAAGTCTGAAGGCAAACAACGAGACATACGGCAACATCCCTCTCTCGCGTGCGCTCGCTTTAGTGGGCTTTTCTGGGCGTAAGATTCGATGGTATCAGCAATATCCCGACATAATATTTTCTTCTCGCATCCGTTTGACTGGCGGCATTAGTCAAGCGGTAGATTCCGATCTTTTGGGTGTTCTATTAGTCTTCCTGCGGTTTTGATCATTTCTCTGGGGGCCCCGAGCGTGTATAGGTCTACTGTAGGTGCATCCGTTTTTATCAAATAAATCTACAGTATATCCAACCAGCCCCCTCCCTCACCTAAACTGTTTCGCTTCCTTACACGAGGTGCATTTTTTTATTCGTATCATCTACTCTGAACCTCTCTTTCCAAGGGATAGATGGCATTGGAAGCGTGACCAACGAGGGAATGTTGTGAACTGAGCTTTCAACCGACCCCCTTGCAAGTTTTACGCCTCCTACTAACAACCCGTGATTTTATTCAAACGTTTACAACCACCCAACATCGCGCCCCCTTTTCCCCTCCTCCAACCATTTCGTCCTCTCATCTCATCTCATCTCACAACCTCTCCTCCTCGTACACAATCATTTTTTATACTGATACTACTTCCTACCACCACCACCACTCACTCACCCACACCATCTCTCACTCACCCATCAACCCATACAAACCCATCCAAAAACCCATCCCCACCCCCCTCCTCCTCTTTCCCAAATTGTGCTATCTATCTACTAATCCGCTAATTCACCATCTCTACCATCTACGACCCTAAAAACAACGCCATGCCTTTCAAAAAAAAAACTCATCCACGTAGATTATTAGTGTGGTGAGTATGGGATGTTTTTTAATGCTTTTTAAATAAACGTTTTATGTTAGAGATGGTGATTGTGCGGAAGAGGGGGGGGGTGATAGGATGGGGCGGGATGGGGCGGGGCGGGGAAAGCGGATGCGGGGCGGGGCGGGGAAATCGGAATCGGAATCAGAAGGTGGTGGTGGTGGGGGGGAAAGGGGGTAAATAGAAGACAAGAGAGGTTTTGGGCAGAAGGGGGATGGATAGTTCAAAAGGAAGTTGGGTAAGGTAGGGTAGGGTTGCAATGTTCAGCTTTAAGAAGAAAAAGAGAAGAAAAAAGAAGAAAAAAGAAGGGTGTTTTTTTTACTGCAAAATGTCATGCGAGATGGGTGTTGTTGCTTGTTTGTATCTTTTTTTGTTAGGGGGGGATGAGAGCTAGAGGCGAGAGAGCGCGGGAGGATGAAGGCGGCGATGTCGGAGGGGTGGTTTGTGGCTTGGGCGTTGCCGAGGACGGAGCCGTAGGAGTGGCCGACGTAGACTACGCGGTTGAAGGTTCGACCTATCTTTTGTAAAAGTAGTAGTACATTGAAAATATCAGCAAAGTAGGGGCTTAGCTGGCACTGCTGTGCCTGCTTTCAGCATTGTCACAAGCTTGTGATTGATGGCTCCTTCGAGGTTGACTTGCTCTTGCAAGATGGGATCCGGGAGCGGCCTGGTGTCACCCACGCCAATCCGGTCAATCACAAATGTCGGGTAACCTTGACCGGAGGCATACGCGATTGTCGAGTACATACCACCGTTGTAGCCGGTAGGGTAGCCCAAGCCAGACCAGTAGAGTTTGTTCTCGGTGACACCGGACACGAAATATTGAACGACATCTCTGCGGTTCGCAATCTTGACTGGGCTCGCAGAAGCGCGCAACAATGGTCCCAGTATATGTTGTTGGAACGAGCGGGTAGACGGTGTTGGCATCACCAAGGACAGTTTGAACGAGGGCATAGATGGCTCCAGGGTCGCTGTAGTTGAGGCCGACGGGGATAGAAAAGACCTCATTGGAGGCTGTGGCCGTAAGGGGTATGCTCAGGGTAGTACATACAGGATTGGCGTAACACAAATGGTTGAAGAGGAGACTAAGGAGTTGAACAACGAAGATACTAAAGGACGTCCCGGGAAGACGAGAGAAATGTATGTTATCCTCGCGCAGCTGAGAGAGACTGATATCAAGACTTGATATTGCAATAAGTTTTAATTGGATCGAAAGGCAACTGGATAAGATCTTTGGGTGATGGACCAAAGGTCTTATATGCTCCAGTCGGCCCCCAATACTGCGTCATTGTAGAGGAGGCCGTAAACTAGTGAAGCTGAAGGACTGACACCAAAAGGAATCGAACTTCACTTGTTCAACTGCGCGTTGCTGATCTTGGAGCGGATTTTCCGAGTCCCTGACACTACTCACCCCAGGAACAAGCCAATAAGCAACTGGATCTTCGACAAAGACGAAATATGATACGCGGAGAATGTCTTTCCGGGTAGAGCACCGGCATCGGTATGATGGCGTTGCGGTTTGCTATGCTGGATTAGGTTGATTGGCGATTTTAAGTGTCAGATGAGAAGAGCCGAAATAATTCAAAAGATGAAGAAAAGAAAGTTAGACTGAAATGAATGCAGGATGTAGACAGGGGTCACATCGTAAGTGGCGAGTGCTAGGCATTTGGATCAACAAGACGTGTTACCAGGTCGCCAGGTGGTTAGGACCACATTTAAAAATAGGAGAGAAAAGAGAATCAGGGCTAGGCTGTCTATCATTGGAACCACGTATCGGTAGCGGCGGCGTGATGCTTGGGGAATATTAAACAAACCAAGATATAGCGTAGCCCGCTCAGTGGCCAGGTATTCCACTTGGCGGCTCTTTGCTCTCACACAGCTGATGCGTGAAGTGAAGTCCTAATGCGGATGAACCAGGTAGCGGACGAAGCTTACTTATTCATTAGGAGTATACAATCTATACCTGTAGGTAAGTGCTTGATTGAACGCTCCTTGCCAAGTTCGTAGGCACGCCGGTACATTTGCCATATCAAAGACTTGACATAAATCACACTTGGGGTTCATACAAGCCATGCCAAGCAAAGATGTCAGCCTCGTTGCAGATGGGTACGACGTGCCGTTCCGTACGGTTTGTTCATAACATATTAGTGTGACAGCTGATGGTAGGCAGCGATGCTCGTTAGGGTCGGAAAACCAAGTCCCATATGAGACGCAGTTGGTCAGGGGTCCTCCCGCACCTAATATGGTTGGATCAAGAGCCCGAAGATAAACAACGCAACAATAGATTTCCTGCATAGACAAGGATGGGAATCTTCAGATCTGTATCCCACATGGTCCTCTCAGAATCCAAAGCCTAGCCGTAAGGTTTGATCGACCCTCCGATCCAGGTAACAATGGTTGGACCCATATCTCTTCCTCTTCCTGATATGGAAGAAAGAAGTAAAATTCCCCTTGTGAGATAGTGGCGTTCGGGATTCGTCTGCAATAAGCAAATGACATTATCTCTGAGATGGTAGCGTCAGTGCAGTCAACCTAATCCAATCTCCATGGGACGAGAAGAGTATGGCTGTCGGCAGGCGATCTTGACAGGCCCCGTTGTAGGTAGACCCGTTTGCGTAGTTGCGGCCGTTGGTTAACCCTGGGCCGATCTGCACAACAAGTAAGGTGCTGTGCCATGGGGCATCTGCGCACGACAGCCAGAAACGGGGAGCTGGTCAGGAACAACCGGGCTGCTTCCACGGCTCAAATGCTCTGCTGTATATCCTTGTAGGCGTGGTCCCACTGCATTGCGAATAAATGTCACGATCTTTAGGATTTGACGCCGAACAAGGTGGTGATGATGTGGCAAGAAGTTTCGGTTCTGGAGGGTGGTTATCTCTCAGCATATGATGCATTAGAGTGCCTTTCTTTGCGGTTTTCCGACTGGGCCATCAGACTGGTTTGATTTGTCGATCAGCTGTTCTGCTACCTCAGCCCCTTAATCGAAATTTATGGTGCAAATGCCCAACTGGTGTCTAGGTCACCTAAAGTACGGGATAGTGCTTTGCGTCCACCGGTCCCAGCCATGGGTCTGCAGAGACATTGAAGTGGTGCTACGCCACGAACCTGGGCGGACATCTGTAATTTGTGAGGGATAGGACTGGAGCCAGCGGCGGAGGAGCGTCATGCTCGGCTCAAGAGAACAAGGCGTGCACACTGTGCCAATGAGGAACTGATCTGTTGTTTCGGTGGCTTCAGCCCCAGTTTGCAACTAGGTAGGTGGTTGACGTGGCCGGTCTTTGTACAGCACCAAAAGACCGAGTTCACAAATATCTTTTAACTCGGGAATCAATACGATTATATTCATCTCTATTAGCATCGAATATTGTGCCGAGTCATGCGTTGAACATGTCGGATGCAAAGCGTTACCGTAAGTACCTTGTGGTGCTTTCCAATCCGAGTCCATCCAGGTTTCGTTCATACTTTTCTTAATGCAGCAGTGGAAGGCATCCATCTGGATGGCCACACGATGAGAACTGTGTACGTATGGAGGTACGTACCTTAGCACACAGAATTCGTTGATTCCCACTACTATTTAGTTCCGTAGAACTTCAGTTCCAATCGATACTCCTGTTGCTACCCACTGAACCCCATCTCAAATCCTTGTGAGTCAACCCAACGATTATTGACAAGCGTCATAAGCCACTTTAAGCGAGTTTGAATCGACGTCAAAGTCACGTGTTTTTGTGTTCGGTGTTTGGTCCGATAACCCCTCAGCCCCCCCTCCAAGGCTGAAAACCACAGAATACTACTACGGAGTAAGTGAACGCCTGAGTCGCTGGTGATGAATTACCGTAGTGAGGTTATGGACTGGAGTGACTTCATGTCAGTTCTAGCATCTTCAGCTTCAGGAATGTTGTAGTGACTGCGAAGTGATTGGACAGAAGACGGCTGTGGAAGCTCATGGACGCCTGTCGAAAACGCTAGAAACTTCCTGAAAAATTCATAGCCTGCTACTTAAAACCCGCACAACACAGAACTCCAGAAAACTCTTCTTTCTACAATTACTCACTCGCACTGACATCTACGTTTCTCTTTACGAAGTTACGATCGACCAAGTTCTACTGCATACAGAACAACTGAATCACCCTACATCCCCACATATCGAGAACACGATCAACATGGCACCAGCCATTGGAATCGATTTGGGTACTACCTACTCATGCGTAGGAATCTACCGCGATGATCGTATTGAAATCAGTATGTTGGCTACTGATGATCAGCTACTGTACACACAGCTAACAGTTTCCCAGTTGCAAATGACCAGGGCAACCGAACTACGCCGTCGTTCGTTGCTTTTACCGATACCGAGCGTCTGATCGGTGACTCGGCCAAGAACCAAGTTGCCATGAACCCTGTGAACACGGTCTTCGATGCAAAGCGTCTAATTGGGCGGAAGTTTGCGGACGCGGAAGTGCAAGCCGACATGAAGCACTTTCCCTTCAAGATTGTCGACAAGGGCGGCAAGCCAGTCATCCAGGTCGAGTTCAAGGGCGAGCAGAAATCCTTCACCCCAGAAGAGATCTCGTCAATGGTCTTGACCAAGATGAGAGAGACCGCCGAATCATACCTTGGCGGCACTGTCAACAACGCTGTCGTCACCGTTCCAGCCTACTTCAACGACTCCCAGCGTCAAGCGACCAAGGATGCCGGTCTCATCGCTGGTCTAAACGTCCTGCGTATCATCAACGAGCCGACTGCGGCTGCCATCGCCTACGGTCTGGACAAGAAGTCCGAGGGTGAGCGTAACGTCCTCATTTTCGACTTGGGAGGTGGTACCTTTGATGTCTCACTCCTGACCATTGAGGAGGGTATCTTCGAAGTCAAATCCACCGCCGGTGACACCCACTTGGGAGGTGAAGATTTCGACAACCGTTTGGTCAACCACTTCGTTACTGAATTCAAGCGCAAGCACAAGAAGGATCTATCAACCAACGCACGTGCTCTCCGACGTCTACGTACTGCCTGCGAGCGGGCCAAGCGTACTCTCTCATCATCAGCTCAGACCTCAATCGAAATCGACTCTCTCTACGAAGGCATCGATTTTTACACCTCCATCACTCGTGCTCGTTTCGAGGAGCTATGTCAAGATCTCTTCCGCTCTACCATGGAGCCTGTCGAGCGTGTCCTCCGAGACGCTAAGATCGACAAGTCCAGTGTTCACGAAATTGTTCTGGTCGGTGGCTCAACCCGTATTCCCAAGATTCAGAAACTTGTTTCCGACTTCTTCAACGGCAAGGAGCCCAACAAGTCCATCAACCCTGATGAGGCTGTGGCCTACGGCGCTGCCGTTCAGGCTGCCATCCTTTCTGGTGACACATCATCAAAAACGACCGACCAAATCCTACTACTCGACGTCGCTCCATTGTCAATTGGTATCGAGACTGCTGGCGGTGTCATGACCCCTCTCATCAAGCGAAACACTACCATTCCTACCAAGAAATCCGAGGTTTTCTCTACCTTCTCCGACAACCAGCCAGGTGTATTGATCCAAGTCTTTGAGGGTGAGCGTGCCCGCACCAAGGACAACAACCTGCTCGGCAAATTCGAACTTTCCGGCATTCCTCCGGCGCCTCGTGGCGTTCCCCAGATTGAGGTTACCTTTGATGTTGACGCCAACGGTATCATTAACGTTTCTGCCCTCGAAAAAGGTACTGGAAAGACCAACAAGATCGTCATTACCAACGACAAGGGACGTCTATCCAAGGAGGAGATTGAGCGTATGTTGTCCGAGGCCGAGAAGTACAAGGAGGAGGACGAGGCGGAGTCTGCCCGTATCTCAGCCAAGAACGCTCTAGAGTCATATGCCTACTCACTACGAAACACACTTTCGGATCCCAAGGTTGAAGAGAAGCTCGATGCTGGCGACAAGGAGAAACTTAAGGCTGAGATCGACAAGACTGTCGCTTGGCTCGACGACAACCAGACCGCTACTGTGGAGGAGTATGAAGGCCAACAGAAGCAGCTAGAGGTAAGGACAAACCTGACCCCATCCAATAGATTTTCTCATACTAACTTGCGAAAATAGTCTGTTGCAAACCCTGTGATGGTCAAGATGTACGGTGGTGGTGAAGGCGGTATGCCAGGAGGTATGGGCGGTATGCCAGGCGGAGGCATGCCCGGAGGAGGCTTTCCCGGCGCGGGTGGCGCACCTGGCGGAGCCGGACACGATGACGGACCAACTGTGGAGGAGGTTGACTAGATGCCTTGCTTCGAGGTGTGGCTTCCTGTTTGTTCTCCGGCGCTAGGGATTAAAAGAGCGACTTGCATGCATGAAGGATACGAACGATGTAGACTAGGCCTCATATTTGAAAGGCTTGCTAATGGAATTAGAAAATTTCTATCAGCTTCAAAGATTGTTCCCAAGCATCTATTTGAGTATATATGTGACAAGATCATCGCGGAATATTCGCAAGATACAGCTCCATGCTTGACCTTGGCACAAAAACGATTCCACTTGCTCCTAAGTAAAAGACGGTCCTGAAATATGCTGCGTGCGGTATCGGCCCATGCTCGGCCCAAGCATGAGAACCCTCACAGCTCATGTTTGATTTAGAGATGGAAAAACCCATCGCACTAGGATCGAGAAAGCTCTGGCGAAAGAAGGCTTGTGTGCAGAGCGTCATCGATGAAGGTGCGGTTTTTTTCCACAATGTACTTATGGGGGTGAAAAAGACGCGAAAATTAGGTAAGATCATAGGGTCGATGAGATTCAAGGATGCTGAGACGCTTTAGTTTGCTTGGGGTCTAGATGTCTGTGCTTGTTAACATGTAGTGTAGTGGTGGAGTTGTGCCTAGAAATTGAGAGGTTAAGGTGGGAACTTGGGATGTGGAAGACAGTTTCGAAATTATATATTGATAATGGAGAAGGTATTGGTTGAAAACAGGGATTAGAGAACCGGGGGAGGGTGGATGGCACATCGAGATGAGAGATGGGTAACCTGATATGAAAGCAGGGTTTACTATACACTGACATGATAGAAGAATTGACAACCTGGCGTTTGGATGCTTGGGAATAAAATCAATCGCAATCTCCCATGTCAACAAGCTTTTCTTTTCATGGAGGTTTGGACCCATCGAGATGGCCCGCATGACTCGCCGGTGCAGTTTTGGTGGTATTATGCTATCAAAACTTGCAAGAGAAGAACGGGGAAGAGAACCGTAGATATTGAAAAAGGACATTTGTGCAGATGCTTTACTTCATACCTTCCATTTGGTTGCACAGAGACCCATAAATGCCTTGTTCTGGGTTTCGTCTCAAGAATCGTCTATGGGGTCGTGTGGGCAAATGAACGGCTGGGAAACTGCAAGGAGACTTTGCGAGGATATGCCTTGAGTTTCTGGTATAGCCCCTTCTCTCTGATCCTATCGGGACTCGTGCACGCTCTTCATACCCTTTACTTGAGATCTTTTTGCCATTATAATGCGTTTGAGCGGAGTAGACTTTTGGAGCAGTGAGAGGAGGATTGATGAGATTACCATAACCCTCCCTTGACTCTTCTGTCCGATGCTGTGCGTTTAAACTTACGAGAATAGAGCGACGATCCTTCTAAGCGGCCTACCAATACCTCTCCCCATCATCACCTCCCCTCCCCCTCCTCCCTCTCCCTCCACCTCCTCTCCGCCTCCTCCGCCTTCACCATATCCCCCTCAAACGCCCCCTCCACCCTCCTCTCCCTCTGCCTCCAAACATCTTCACTACTAGGCCCAACCCTGTATTTAGTCTCCCTCTGCCGATAATGCTCCCTAACCCTCCTTTCCCTCTCCTCCTCACCCATATAGCCCCTGTTCGTGCGCATGCAAAACCAGAACTGCGACCATTGCTCACTACAGCTGCGCATGCCGCCATAGCGGTAGAGGTTGTTGAATTGGCCGCCCAAAGATTGGCAGTAGAAGGCGGTATCGAAGGCGGCGCGGCAGGAGATGGAGGAGGGGTAGAGGTGGGTCGGGGTCAGGAGGGTGGAGTCGGCGGAGAGTGAGGAAGCCTTTTGTGAGGGGGGTTGGGCATTTGGTGAGGAGGCAGGTGGGGAGGGTTCGGGTTGGAGTGATTCGAGAAAGGCGCGGAGTTCGGCGTTGGCGATGTCATCGCGTGTGGGAGTTGGGCGGGCGTCCGCTATATCTGGGGTTGAGGGCGGAGGTTCAGAGAGGGGAGGTTGGGATAGGTGCGAGGCTTTCTCGGCAGCTTGGGGGCTAGGGGAAGAACTTGATAGCCATCCCATCGCTGGCTCCAGTGTAAAGACGCGGAATACTAAATGTAGGGGTTCGGCGAAGCGCGTTGAGCAGGGATCCGACGTCACCGGCACGCGGGAATTTCAAGGCATTTGTTGACAAGCTCAAACGTAACTTTGTGTTCAGATATCATAATGGTGGACTTGATGGGTAGATTTGATGCAGGCCAGCTCGCTACCTAGTTGGACTAATGGAACTACAATATTGCCGCGGGCCATGAGAAGAAGAGAGCGTTTATAATGTTAGGGCTCCCTAGAGTATTTGGCGGGCCAGCAGCCTTCTCGCTCAGCAACGGCGCGGAGAAACGACTCTTTGGTATAGCAACCGGTCATCGTGGCAGAAAAGCTGTGAGCAGAGGCAGAATTAACAGTAGACGCCATAAGACCACAGAAGCCGGAGACGAGAAGTCGGGTCACATTAACGCAGGACCAAATGAGGGCATCTTGTTTCTTGACAGTTGGCACTCCTCCTCCGCTCATAGTCTTGCAAGAGATGCCTAATATGCAATATAGATGTATTTCCCCTCAAGCTCAACTGGCTTTTACGCTTCCGCTTTTGGAACGCCGACAAAACCATTCCACCACTTCTCAACCGCGTCCAGAGTCCAAACGCACCAGCTCCAACCTTAATAACAATTCCCGAACGAGCGTTGCCAAAGACATTACCCATAAAGCAGAAAGAAATATTGCCGCGATTGAAAGAGGGTGGAGCCTTTGTCAAATTCTCTCATGACCCCCAAATAATGGCTTCGGAAATTGAAAAGACTTTGCAACGTTATCTAAAAGAAAACCCTGTGAAGCCATGGTTCAATCCCCTTCGACGTGTTCGGGCATTTTTGGTGCATGGAAAGCCTTGGGTCGAGGACCTCAGTCGCTTTCCCAGCTCCAGACTGAAGGTTCAGTTCCTGCCTTCGGAACCGGGGCAGCAAGCGGCAGATCTCTCTCAGGAAACGCTGTACACGTTATTTCGTAAGTATGGAAAATTGGCGGACATCACGCCGCAGCCAGCCGACTCAAAAGATCCTTTCAAGTACGCATATCTCAACTTTGTGAGGGTCAGACACGCCGTGATGGCAAAGAATTGCATGCATGGCTACACCGTCCCACCTGCTCAGGGTGGGGGATCAGCGGGGACGGTCTTGAAGCTGGGATATGAGCAGAAGATCAAAGCACATTGGATCCGGGACTGGCTAGTCAATCACCCAAGAATTGTATTGCCCCTGTTTGCTGCGTTGGCTGCTACGTTTACAGTGGCAGTATTCGATCCGTAGGACAAATTCCCCGTGCGTTCACAAGCTTCTACTAATCCGCTTTACAGTATTCGGACATTCTTCATCAAAGCTCATGTCGAGCACTCCTTCCACATCACGGACAACAAAGCCTACAAATGGATCAAGTCACAGGTAACACGAGCAAATAAGATTCTGTCGTTCCGGAACCACAGACAGGAGGATGCTGGCCTGAGAGCTATCTGGGAAGACCGCAAAGACGACATTGAGCAAATCAAGACTTGGCTTATGGAGACTGCGGAGACTTTTATCGTTGTGCAGGGTCCTCGAGGCTCTGGTAAAAAGGAACTTGTTCTAGATCAAGCATTGAAAGACCGGAAGCACAAACTTGTAATTGATTGCAAGCCAATACAAGAGGCGAGAGGCGACAGTGCTACCATCGGTAAAGCTGCTCTCGAAGTTGGATATAGACCTGTATTCTCTTGGATGAACAACATCAGCAGCTTGCTAGACCTTGCAGCTCAAGGTACGATTGGAACCAAGACAGGATTCTCGGAGACTTTGGACTCTCAGCTAGCCAAGATCTGGCAAAACACAACGATTGCACTCAAGCAGATAGCTCTAGAAGGACGGAACAAGCACGACAAAGACGCAGATCTGGGTGATGACGAATATCTAGAGGCCCATCCTGAGCGTCGTTCTGTCGTTGTCATTGATAACTTTCTACATAAAAGCCAAGAAAGCAGTATCGTATATGACAAAATTGCCGAATGGGCTGCTGGCCTTGCTACTTCCAATATTGCTCATGTCATCTTTCTAACCAACGATGTCTCCTTCTCGAAGTCTCTTAGCAAAGCTCTCCCCAACCGCGTATTTCGCCAGATTGCCCTAGGCGACTGCTCGCCCGAGGTTGCAAAACGCTTCGTAATCACCCACCTCGACGCCGACGCCGAAGAAGACTCCAACGGTGACGTAAAAGCTGCCAAACCTTCACAAACCCGCACCGATCTCGGCGAGCTCGACGGATGCATCTCCACCCTCGGTGGCCGTCTCACCGACCTCGAATTCCTCGCCCGCCGCATCAAAACCGGCGAGACGCCCAAGAAAGCAGTACAGCAAATAATCGAGCAATCCGCGTCCGAAATCCTGAAAATGTACATCCTCGACATCCCACCGACCCGCCCATGGTCCCCCGAGCAAGCCTGGTTGCTCGTCAAATTCCTTGCTAAAACCGACAGCCTGCGCTATAACGAGCTCCTTCTCTCCGACACCTACAAGTCCGGCGGCGAAAACGTCCTCCAAGCCCTCGAACAAGCCGAGCTTATCTCCATCGTCAGCAGCAACGGCAGACCCAAGAGCATCAAGCCGGGCAAACCGGTCTATACTGCTGCGTTCAAGCTGCTCACCGAAGACCGCGCCTTGCGCGCGAAACTAGATCTCGCCATCTTAGCCGAGCTGATTACGATTGAGACCAAAGGCATTGAAAAATATGAAGCGGAACTTAGCCTCTTGGGTGGCCTGCCCGGGCAGCCGAAGATGGTGAGGGGGAGAGTGCAGTGGTTGCTGGAGAAGCTGTTTGCCGGGCAGGAGAAGGTGAAGGGGTATGAGCGGGAGAGCGGGATATTGAAGGGCGTGTTGAGGAGGGAGTTTTGAAGTTCGGCGTTGATGTTTGTAAATATGCTGCGAGGCGATGATGATACCACTCTGGGCAGGGATTTGGATTATGGTATTTCTCAATTTCTCAGGGGTTGGGGGATTAGGGCGATGCGATGTTCTCTGTAATATATCCAACAACGCGTATACAAATTCCGCACTGTTTTAGAAACCAGGAACCATGCATGGAATATATCTCTCGAGCGACACTAGCGCTCGGTATATACATGTCAAACACGTAATCAGTTTGGAAAGACAGGCCCACGGATATTCCCGCAATATCTACTTACTCGAAAGAATTGCCGGCTCTTTCCTTTCGTAATGTACGTACTGTAATCTAGGGCTTGAACCCCGCCCCCCCTCCGAAAAAGCCTCCGCACACCTCACCACCTCCTCCTCTGCTCTCACAAACGGACTTCTAACTCCCAACACTCAATGTATCCAATCATCAACCATCAAAGAAACTCATGTGCCCCACCCGCAGTATACATATATATATTTTATTCCTCAGCTGTATGTGCTGTGATGAGTATGTAAACCCAAACCCCCCCCACACCACCCCACACCACACACCCCACACCACAACCACAACCACCCTACTTACTTGCTTGCCACCTTGCTTACTGTACCTCACTCCACATACCCACAACTCTCGAATTTTCCTAGCTTTGAACTACGTATAAGATGGTAGAGAAATGCGCGAGTATTACTACAATTATTTAAAGTTTGAAAGCGAGGAAGGAGATGATGAGCGAGCTTGTTATGTATGGGAGAGTGGGTGTTTTGTTCGTTTTGGACACCTGCTAGTTCAGTAATCTGTGCCCGGGGGCTTTTTTTTGTTAATAATGATTAGTGGGGATTTTTCTGAAGGGGCTGTGATTGTTAATCTTTGTGGCTTTTGGGTATACGGATGTGCAAATGTGTCAGCGGCTGCAGGATTGGCGTGGATTATAAAAGAGAAAAGAAAGGGAACGATGGGTTCCGTATAGCCTGAAGGTCTTCCCTTATTATTAAAAAGCAATCTCTCCTCTTTTCTCACACAAACACGGGCTTGTTCCCTCCCATCATTCAAGCAGCAGCACCACCCCTCAAGCCTAACAATTTCCTCCCCCTCCCGCGCCGACGTCTTCCTCGCCCCTGCCATTCCCGCCATCCCCCCCTTCCCTATCCCCCACGCCATTCCCCCCCTCTGGACCCCCACAGCCGCCACCCTCATCTCCTCCGCCCACGAAGCCATCCTCGTCGACCCCCTCTTCACCACCACGCAAGCCACCGCCCTCGCCGGCTGGATCGACGCCTTGTTCCCCGACAAACGCCTCACCTACATCTACATCACCCACGGCCACGGCGACCACTTCTTCGGGCTCTCGACGCTGCGGCAGCGCTTCCCCAACGTCACGGCCGTCGCGACCGAGGGCGTGCTCAAGCACATGGAGCAGCAGATCTCGCCCGCGGGGCAGGCGGTATGGGAGACGTTGTTTCCCGGCGGGCAGATCGTGTTTCCGGCGTCCCCGCCTGCGGAGGCGCTGCCCGCGCACGATCTGACGCTCGAGCTTGAGGGACATAAGCTGCATGCTGTGCCGGCGGGGCACTCGGATACGGACGACTCATCGTTCCTGTGGGTGCCGGATCTTAAGCTCGCTGTTGCGGGGGATATTGTATACAATAATGCGTACTCGTTTCTGGCTGAGACGCTGACCGCGCCGTTGCGGGAGCAGTGGATTGACGCCATCCAAAAGGTTAGATCCTTCAGGCCCGAGACTGTGATTGTGGGCCACAAGACGCCAAGCGCGGTCGATGGGGCGTGGAATCTGGATGCCACCGAATGGTATATTGAGATGTGGGGGCGCTTGGTTGGAGAGGCCAAGGACGCAGAGGATATGTTCGATCGGGTAAGGAGGGAGGATCCGGATAGAACGGGGGAGTTTGTGCTGTGGTGGAGCTGTTTGCAGCAATTCCCGCGTGAGGGCAACGCCACTGCGAAAGCTTGATCATGTCAATTGTGATTTGAATGCTTTAATATCCTTGCATATAGATTTGATCCTCCTTAATAGAATGTCATACGTTTGAAACGTATTAAGATACGAGGATGTGAAGAACCACTCCATCAACCCATCTCAGACCCAAATGGATCATCGATGACTGAGCTAGAACTCGACGTGAAGGAGGGCGATCATCGTATTTCTGTTTAGTGATCACTCTTAATCCTCCATCCTCCCATCAATAGACGATAATTCACACAGGCTAGCCGAACTATTGGGTATTCTTGTTGTTGCTGTCGTAGGTTTTTTCGTGGACCTTCTTACATTTTGATCGAATTTGACTTCAATAGTAGCTTGTCTCGTTGCTGTCATTGTTTTTATAAGGACGTGAGCGGTATTAAAGAGGATGGACAGATTTGATAGCGAGGTAGTTGGGTAGCTATTGAACGCATGGCTGGTGGTCTTCACCGATCGAAACTTTGATCTCTGGGGAAATGGATGAGGGGGTTTCATTCAGGGGTAAGATACAACCACTGCAAAAAGTGATTAGTTATCAAGAGTAGGTTCGGGTCCTATTGACGCTGGTCGCAATGTTAGCTTTCCTTTTTATGTGGCAGCGCCAATATGCTTATAAAGCGTGTTCAGTAATCAAGAACAGTTTCGATTGGTAGTGGCGCTGGTGCAACGGTTCAGTGGTATTTCTTCCACCGTCGCTTGCAACATATCCGTTGTAGATCACGCAATTATCTTACTAATAAAATTCTCAGGAATTTGGTCTGCTTCTGCTTGGCGGAGATAATTCACCTCAATTTGACGAGTGTAGGCGTAGGATTCTGGTTCGTTCAAGCGTCCTCATGTATTATCCCGACATCAAGTCGTGTGGCCGAATCGCGTCCCCACTCAATCAGCATGACATTCAGCATACACAATAGCTTGTTGTCGAACTTTTCTTGATCAAGATACGTGGGATACGGCTCAAGTGTTGTCTGTCTGATGCCTCTGGATCTCGACAGAAGTATGAACTCGAGGCACCGAGTCTCCATGAGATGCTCCGCGACCCACACCTGGTTCATCATGATAGATCCCACCCAGTCTTCGTTACTATTAGACATAGCCAGGTTGACACCGGTTCTCCAGTTCCTGCCATGTTCGCCAAGTGAGGCAATCTCTCCTGTCACACAAAAGACTGCCAAGGTTGTCCAGCAAACTAGATATTCTGGATATTCCCAGTCTTCTCCGTTCACGCTAATTTCGCGTCTAGGCTTCACTGCCAATATGAAATCCTTAGGCGGTAAGTTCTGCGGTCATACTTCTTGGTTGTCTTTTTCCGTGAGTTCAAATTCCATCGCAGGGGGCATGTTGTTTATCGGAATAACAACACCCATTTGATTAACGATGAACCAGCTAATCTCTCACCGAAGTCCTGTAACATCAAAACACGAACCATATTCCACTTGGCTATGCCAACCGGCTCACGTCCAGCTTGGGAACAGCAAATTTTTGAACTCAATTTTGGTGAGAGGTAGGGATAAGTTCCTTCGCTTATGAGGACCTCTCAGTGTCCACAACAGAGCTTTATCCAAATATGTTTCAAGCACACTGTACCAGAAGTCGGTTCTCATAGTACGTTTCAGGACGTTCTGGATTGCGTTGAAAGCATTCATAACATCTGAAAGACAAGACAATTCGCGTCCGGTATAATCTATAACGAAACATTGGTAGTCATGAATAGCCTCTGTTCGGTCCTCATATGCTGTCTGGTTCAGATGGAGCGACTCAGATTCGAATCTACGTGTATCTGAAGAGTGTAGTGCCCCCATATTCTACAGATTTGTCGCCGGAGTAATGTACGCAGAAGGCAGGCTTCCCTCGCCCACCACATCCTCGTAGAAAACATTGCAGGAACATTGGAAGTAGACTTGGGTACTGTACGGAAGAAGGTAATAGAGGGGCTAATTTCCAGTATGCCCCGCAGGTGTGCAGCTGTAATCAAAGCGAAGGGCTGGCATACCAAATATTGATTGGGAAATTGTAACTCATATGCTATCAAATAGTTGAGTTCCCCAGCTTCAAATATTGGAGTTCCCCAGCTTGATTTGCGGGTTCCATGGTCGCATGCATATGGGGGGGTGATTTCGCGATTTCGTAGCTGAAGGCTTAACGCGGTGTACTGTATCAGTGAAATATTGCAGTCACCTAGACAACAGGTTCTCCTGATACGTCCAAGCACGGTAGTCCCACCGAGAGGACATAGTAGCAACTTGGATTGCGTTGAGTGGCACCGCGAGATGCAAGCCTTGGACCAGCTCAGTATCCTGACAGGTGTTCCCACTATTTTCGTGGTAACGAGGAAGACCGCTACATGCTTCACTTGTAACAGAAGGAGCCGCCATAAGTGTCAGAATTGCTGCCCCATAGATTCTGTCCATCTGAGCGATTTGAATACGCTTATGACCCATGCTGTCTTGAATGATGCAGAGAGCATCGACCCAAAGATAGCTTTCTCCAAGATTGACAGTGCAGTGAATAGCATCTTGAACCATTGTTTTCACAATATCGTCCATGCTCTTGATCACAACGACGTAACCAAGATCGGGGTAATTGGATGTCCACTCTTGGTGCTTTAACAGCTCTGCCATGGAACAAACTAGGCCTGTCAAGTTACACTGCATCCTGCGTTAGGAGCTGGGTGTCTCCCATTTGGTCTTCAATGGAGCAGAGGCACCTTCGCTGACCTGTGACGTAATACCTATTCGGTATGTCGTTTCTGTCTTTGTTTCAGAAGGACTGTTGCAGGCGTAGACATAGCTATACATTCAGCATCCCGTGTGAACGTATTGCCCTAATACAGTCTCTGGTGCTCTGGTTGTCCCAAGGTATCTTTTCATACAGATTCCCTTTATAACGAGCCTACAAAAAGGGCAGTCCAAACTCTGCTCGAATATGTTCTTAAACCTGATCTAATTTCGAAGAACTGTCATTGGCACCAGCTAAACCCCTTTCATCGATGCAGCTGTTCGTTCTTTAACAAAAATATTGTGAGAAATCAATAAAGATGCATGTGTCGCAAAGCTTCTGACTGTGCTTCGCCTTCATGTTGAGAGATCGGACAATCTGTATGTCTAGGCTTCAAGCGCACAGTGGGAAGATTGTCATTTTCATAGATAGCTCGATTCCAGATATTGATCTCAACCCCAGGGAAGTCGGGGCATATTCCGCAGATCCCTTGATAGCATTGTCAAACACTGGAAACATTCATTGACTCTTGCAGTCCGAAAGCATGGGCTTTTCTTCTGAAATTCTTCAGGCACTGTAGAGGGGACCGTTCTTGCGGTCAGCGCAGTCGGCCGCGAAGTATCCATGATGCGAGTGGATGGTTTTGCACGGACGAACTTTGCATTGAGCAGTTTTGGATTGACGATTTTCCATTCTCGTTTGAGACTGGTAAGGCAAGCTATCCGAATCAGTGACATTCTTACGGTGGGTTCTAAGCTACAGTTTTTTGTTGAGGTAGATAAGGGCCAGCTTGACGGAAAGGTTGCCACCGATTACCAATAGACCTCGGCAGGCGGCCCCCCTCCTGTTTCTCCCTTGAGATTTAGCCAGAAACTCGCTTTCGCTTTTGCTGCTCACTCTGCTACCCACTCTGCCACCTACTTACTACCTACACTTTACTACCCACTGCTACCCACTGCTATCCACCGCCGCCATCACTGCCATGGATGGCCGCTGCTACTCGCAGCAAGGTTAACCCCTCTGCAAAGGCCCGCGTCAATGTCGCCGCCGCCAGGAGACGTAACCCCCGCCTCCACTCCCCCTCCCCCCTCCCCCGCCCCTGCCCCCGCTCCCCGATCTCTGGACCCTAGGGGGGAGCCGACCTGGAGCAAGCCGACGAGTCCCCGGCAGCCCTCACCCTGCGGCAGAGAATCAAAGTCGCTCGTCAAGCAAATATAGAACGGGAGCTGGAACTGGAACTTCAAAGGGTAGAAGCTCAGGGTGCGATGCTGGCAGCGTCGGGAAGCGACCCAGCGCCAGAGGGCATTGCCAGCCAAACATCAGGCTACCATCCCCTCAGGCTCTGACCCCCGCATTCAACCAATGGTAGCACGCTACCTCTTTATTGATACCATTCAACTCGTTAATATCTTCAAAAACAAATTTCGAGCCGTCAATATTTTCAAGCTGATCAACGATCATATATCAAATTCAGTCAGCAAACAAGTCTTCGCACAACACGCTTCGGCGAGCTTCGAACACATGACGATGACGTCACTCATCAGAATCTCAAAGGCATGATTCTCTTTCTTCGTTGCTTAGAAGTGTATAATCAATGTCTTCTTGAAGCGATCAATGAGCAATTGAAGATTTCTCTGCAATCAAGCTTAGCTTGATACGTTGACTACCTGCAGAAGCTTCATCTGCATTACATCTTCGAGTCTGTATCGATCTTTCACTTTCACATTCATTAAATTCGCATTGTAAAAGAAGTCAATGACTCTGACGAGTGATACAATTCTGAAGGTGAACTGGTCGACGAAGCACTGGTAAAGAAAATCCCTGTTACCACTCCTCAGGCGGGAAATCAGGGTCAGAGAATCAGGAAGCAGTCCTACGGCCTCAGACCCGACGGGTGAAGCACATGGTTCTCAGTCTGTAACAGGTTCAACGACGGCAACTGCATCTATTCTAGTTGCACATATCAGCATATCTGCAGCGGATGTGGTGAAATTCACGCTGCTATCAATTGCAAAACATCAAATTCCTTAAAAATATTGATGGCTTGAAATTCATTTTTGAAGATATTGACGAGTTGAATGGTATCAATAAAGGGGTAGCGTGCTATCATTGCTTGAATGCGGGGGTCAGGGCCTGGGGGGATGGTACCTGATGTTTGGCTGGTAATGTCCTCTGACGCTGGGTCGCTTCCCGACGTCTGGGTTTCCAGCGTCGCACCCTGAGCTTCTACCCTTTGAAGTTCCAATTCCAGCTCCCGTTCTATATTTGCATGACGAGCGGCTTTGATCCTCTGCCGCAGGGCGAGGGCTGCCGGGGTCTCGTCGGCATGCTCCGGGTTGACTCCTCCTTGAAGACCAGGGGTCGGGGAGTGGAGGTGAGGGATGAGAGAGGAGGGAGGGGGAGCGGAGGCGGGGGTTACGTCTCCTGGCGACGGCGGCATTGGGTCTTTGCAGAAGGGTTAGCCTTGCGGCGAGTAGCAGCGGCCATGACAGTGATGGCGGCGGTGGATAGCAGTGGGTAGCAGTGGGTAGTAAAGTGTAGGTAGTAAGTATTTGGCAGAGTGGGTAGCAGAGTAAGTAGCAGAAGCGAAAGCGAGTTTCTGGCTGAGTCTCAAGGGATGACTGTTGAGGTAGATATTTGGAGTCATAGTGAGGAGAATAGCGACCTCGGCCCTACAGTGCAGAGATTACCAACCCGGCTACTAGCATGGTGCCATGTTGATCCTTCGAGGGCGGGTTTGGGTGTCAATAAAAGGTTTTTACGGTATCTCGCTAACAACTTCCATTTCTTGCAATATATAAGTCGCCTTGTCCACTGACTGAGAGTCAAGTCGTGACTCGCTGCGATGGTGTTGCTACGGAAGTTGCAGATTGAAATCTCAAAGGATCTGGTCCTGTTTTCTTTCTTGGAAGAGCAACTTTGCCGGGCGTGCGTGAAGAGAATTTGCGTCACCCAAGCAAGGTTCAAATGGGATGGAAATGAAGGGATTGATATTCTATATCGTGTTCTTCCAGGTGGCTAATTCAAATGTGCTTGAAGCTTCGTAGCAAAATCAAACCACACCCTCTCCTCCGTTAGATCACAACTGGCTTTAGTTCTCGCCTCTCATCATCTTTGCAAGGTTCTCAAAAGCGACTCTCCTCTTGTCAATAATTTCATTGAAGGTGGCAGCCGGACCAATAGACCCGATAATAATCTGATCACGACCAGATGCGAGACCTTTGAAGGCCTCGTCTATAAAAGGTTCCAGTGGCATACCAAGCTGTCGACCGCGTTCTTCGCCCATGTAGTCGTGTAGTTCCGCTTGGAGGTGTCAATTCTGTCACAATATCTTGGTCTTTGGATGACTCACTCTGTACAGCAGGAGGCGACAGTTCGATAATTTTGACTGTTGAGTTTCTGAGCTGCTCGCGGAGGCAGAGGATGAATGAGTTCAACGCAGCTTTGGAAGCAGAGTATGCGGAAAGGCTAGCCGAGGGTATAATGGCTAGATTGGAACCGGTACTATCACTGTTGTAGAGGTGTTCGTAATTGACGAGCAAAAATTGGGCTTACTATATCAAGCTTGTCTCGGTCTCCTTCTTCATCAGAAAGGGTAGAAACTTCATTGTCAGGTCCACGGAGCAAGAGAAGTTGATGGTGACCTGAGAGTGAAAGTCGGATAACTCTACTTTCGCTGGCTGTGCAAGATTGGTAGGACTTTGTGTTCCAGAGTTCAGGAAGACACAATCTAAGTCAGGGAATGTACGTGTGATGCTGGGGTAATAGTAAGGGTCTCGACCTCACAATCAAGGGCAAAGGGAAACTGACTTAGTCACGAATCGGTCCATGTTCTGCCTGTCGCTGATGTCGAATTTAATAGCGCTGGCCTTGTCTTTCCCATGCTTGCGGACGAAGTCGTCGAGTCTGTCTTGCCTTCGGCCAACGGCAATGACTTTGGAGCCTTCAAGAACGAGACGGTCGGCCATGGCAGCACCTATCCCGGCTGTGGCACCGATCAAAAGAACGCGTCTGTATTGGAAAGGCATCTTTGAATTCAATGGTCTCTTACTTGAGTGAATTCAGTTTCAGGAAGTCGTCGGATTCGACTTTGGAATTCGAAGGTTGTAGTCAACTGTCTGGGAGAACTCTCTTTTATACACCTTCGGGGTCAAAGCATGATGACCGTCTGTCGGCTTTAACGATATAGACATCACGGCTGTTCGACCAAACAGACATAAAATTCGATACAGATGACATGCTTCTGCAGAATATTTACTGGGTTCAAGAGGGCAATGCTACCTCCTGAACCATCATAACGTTTTGTATGCCGCATCGAGTATGGTCGTGATAGGGACGCTGACTGACGGTGCCTCGCCGACTAGAGCCACTGATGTCAACGGAACACCTACGCTTTTAGGCCTAGTCGCTGTACAGTAAAGCAAGCCTCGATAAGGGTACACTAACACCTTATACGGCTAGATCGAACAGTGAGAGGTGTAAAGCGCGGGTATCGCCGACTAAGTCCGGACAATTACCGAATATCCCAAAGACGTTGACGAGTGTTCGAACAGCTGAGTAGCTCAGTATGGGGCCCCTTGTAATCTATCATGTTCCACGCAACAAGATACAGAGTTTTGTGCGGAATCCAATAGGCTGCCGTTTCACACCTTGAGATGGTGTACCGCGGCAAACCGTCCAAGGCTTGCGTGCAATGCAGAAGGAGGAAGCTTCGTGTAAGCCGGAATTGGCGTACTGAACGTTCCTTTGTTGACCAAAAAACATCAGTGTGATCTCCAAAGAGACTCATGCGGTCAATGTATCAGAGCCACCCTCGTGTGCTCCGGCTATCGCGATACCCAGCAGTTGAGGATCCAGGACGAAAGTCAGACAACTAAGCAAAAAGCGTTGACCCGTAGGTCTAGAATGATCCCACAGACCGTGACCAGTACGATCGAATATAGAGCGAGGAATGCTTTCTTTTCTCACTATGTGTCTGGCTTTTCAAAAACCTACGATATACTTGATTCGCTCTATGAGCAATCCTCGTTGGACCGACACCTGAGTGCGAGTGTTGATGCCGTTAGCTTGGCATTCTTCTCTTCCCAATTTGACTGTACCAAGGCTTCGCATTTCGCAAGAGAAAAATATTCGTACGCTCTACCACTGCTCAACAACGCACTTCGGTCGCCCGAAACTGCAACGAGTGATTCAACCTTGTTGGCAGTGCTTCTCCTTGATCTTTTTGAGAAGTTCACCAACAACAATCCTCGATCTACCGACTCATGGATGAGTCACGTGAATGGTGCTTTGGCCCTGGTCAAGTTGCGTAATAACCAGCAATTCCAAAACTACACTGGTCTTCGGCTGTCTGTACGCCTGAGCACCAATCTTCTGATCAGTTGTGTTGCGGCGAATTCTCCAGTACCGTCTGCGTTGATCTCGCTCCGATCTGACCTTGAACCCTTCATAAACAAGGACAATCCAAAGTGGCTGGTCTCAGGGCTGGTGGTCAAATACGCCAACCTGAAAGGAGCCATACAAAATGGCTGTCTTTCCGGCTCAAATATCATCGCATGCGCAACTGAGCTTGATTGTGAGTTTGTATCACTCGCCAGAAACATGCCTTCATCGGGGCTCTACAAGACGACGTACCTAGAAGAGGCCTCAGAAAGGGTTCTCGAACAACACTTTGATACATATCCAGATCATTTCACTGCTCAGACGTGGAATGTTCTTCGAATCATGAGGATACTACTAAACGACATTATCCGTACGTACTGTATTGAGAGCCCAACCGAATTTAGTAAAGAAGTCACTACCTTCCATATGTTGAATACTGCGGTAAATAATATAGACGTCTTAGCGAAAGAGATTTGTGCCACTGCACCGCAGTACACAGTATACGAAGATACGACTCCAACGAGCCAGACCAATTCTGCAACCCAGAGACTACGATGCTACACTCTCCTCTTTCCGCTCTACGTCGCTAGTTTGTATGGCAACGACACTACTAAGATCAAGCCTTGGATCAACAACCAATTACGATTCATGTCCGACAACATCGGCATCCGGAACGCGAACTTCGTCGCAGAGACGTTGGAGAGCACACGTGGAACTAATCCCTGGTCTATGTATGCTATGCTTGGAAGTTATGCGTTTGCAGCGTAATTTGTATGAGCTATGGTGGGGATGTTTGGAGAGGAACATCGATCATGTGGCAATGAGCACGGAGACGATGCAGTAGATGAAGCGGAGTGTCGCCACTCAGGAACCAAACAGCCAGAAGACAACAACGCCGAAGCTCGCTCAACGTTCAAGAGTTTCAACTTCTGGATTTGATGAGCATATATTTAGATAATCGCTGCGGACACATCGACATATTGCCTATCGAAACGGGAAACGCTTGATAAGTTTCGGAGATACTCTCACATACGTTCACTTCACACACTCTGTTCAATAAGACGACATGGCAGCGCTCAACGTCAACAGAAGGCACGGAAGTTAAAACAACATCAGCACCACGACGAACCATGCTCTCCACGTCCCCCTTGTACAAAGCATTACACCAACTCTCTCCGTAGAGCGCATACAAATCAAAAAGCACATTTCAAAGACCAATCAAGCCTATCCAACCAGTCTCCCGTATTTCCACTCACAGACCCTCAGCATCGTGGTGCTCAAACCCCTACCCAACCATCCAGGCAGTCTCACGAATCGCTATGATCACGAACCTGAAGACTAATACCACGAGTGCACGACAGCAAACAACCCCCCCGCTATCGAAGAATATAACAGCTGTGCTATCTATCTCTGGCCCAACAGCGAGAACCTATTGGGCGCAAAGTGCCTTGAGCATCATCTCCCACTTCAATCAACCAACAACCCCTCTACCCAATCAAGTGCCACAACCCTCCAAACGCCCCAGCATGACCACCAATCCCATCCCCATCACAACCCTCCATCCCCAACCCCCCCAATCGACCTCCCCAAGCACCGACCGCTCTCCTAAACCCCAGTCCACCTACTAACACTGGGACATCAACGCAGCACCCCCCTCGCGAACCGAACGACTTATACATGCGAGACCAAGAACTCGGCGCGCTTGGTTGTAGCGGGTAAGCTTTTCATACCTTATGTAGCTACCTTACCAGTTGCGCACCCTTAATTTAGATGACGATATATGTACAGCAGCTTGGAATTATCCCACACTCAATTTATCAGAGAAAGATTTTGCTTTTCCTCCTCCGCAATCGACATCTCTTGCGCCCGTTCATCCACAGAGCACGATCGTAATCACTAAAACTATCTATCCCCACTCCTCCTCCCCCTCCCCACACCCATCTTACTCTCCACACCCACATAAACCCAATCCACTACCCCCCCCCCCCAACAATTTCCTTCCGACTTCTTTTTCTCCTTCCGTGCCCCATGCATGTCGTCTCTCTCCTCTGAGATCTTCTGTTCGTCGTTAGTAAGGGAAGGCAGAAAGCTGCAGTGGGGGGGTGGGTGTGTTGTGCGTATGGAGGGGAATTGGGAAGGCGGGGAGGGATGGGGGAGGGATGGAGGGGAGGGGATGAGGGAAGGGGATGAGAGGGTGGACGGGTGGAAGGGGTGGGGGTGGGGGTGGATGAGAACAGATACACAACGTAATATTTACTTTTCCCCCCAATGTATGCGGGTGCTTCTTGGTAGGACGTGAGGTACCAAGGCAAAAATCTCAATCACATTCACCACAGATATGCAGTATTGCTTGTTTTGTCATCGGCCTTGTGATTTTCCCTTCCTCGCCTTAACCTCCTCAATCCACTTCCCCGCTTTCCCCTTCAGCAACACATTCGCCCTAACAACCCCATCCACAATCTCCACCTTCCCACCCCCCAGTATCCCCAATAAGCTCATATTCCTCCCCACCTTGATCAGTCCACCACTAATCGTCTCCATGTAAAACTCCACACTACCAATACTGTATTCGTGCGCCGTATCCCAGGGCAAGGGGAAGATGTACTCGAGATGCTGGGGGATGGTATCTTGTTCGGGAAAGGCTTTGATGAAGTCGGATTGGGCGTGCAGGGGGTAGAGCAGGATGACGGGGAATACGAGTGTGCTCTTGGGGGATATGGGGTCCGGGGAGAGGTGGATAGATGCGTCTTCCATGTCTGGGGGCTGGGCTGTCGTGCGCGTTCTTA
>JAABUL010000918.1_pt1 | contig 60018 bp, 62 predicted proteins | sample 5559151 | NCBI WGS metagenome assembly JAABUL01 (sample SAMN10711876, study PRJNA513368) | rock metagenome | isolation source: Antarctica rocks | place: Antarctica: Victoria Land, Pudding Butte sud
ACTCCGCCGTCGCCTTCTCAAACGCTTCTTTCAGCTTTGCCAATTCTTCGTTTGCGGCAGCGCGGTCGTCGGCAGCGTAGACGGTTTTCTTGTCGGTTTCGTCGGAGGCGATTTCGAACTTTGGGGGTTTTGTTAGGATGGATAGGGGAGGAGGTTGGGGGTGAGAGGATGTTTTTTTTGGGGGGGGGGGGGGGGGGGGGGAGGGGGAGGGAGATACTTCGTCTTTTGCGGTTGCGTACCTAGCACTAAATCAGTACCCTGATCACTAGTTTAGATGCAAAAAGGTTTACATACAGTTCCTGTATCTCATCCAGTATCTCGTCCGCATTCGTCTTACCCGCGTAGTTGCACCATGCTCCGCTGGTGAACGAGCGGGGCGCCGCAATTGGAACGGACGATTGAGAGCTTTTCGGGTATAGATGGGGATATCTCCGAGTGGGATACCGGATGGCGAGCGCGCGAGCGCAGAGAACGGTTGTTCTGATTATCATTATGTGAGGATTGGAAGATTCAGCGGCGCGCTGGGATGACGATGACGCAGTGGAAGGACGGCAGAAAATATTGACCGCCTGCGCTTAGGTGACAGCCGCAGGGTACCTGCATATCGAAAGACCACTCCTCCCCTCCCCTCCCACAAACCCTCCTCTCCAAGTTCCCTAATCTTCTAAACCCCCCTTTCCCCACCAAACCCATTCGAAATGTACCTCCCCACCCTCGCCCTCCTCTCCCTCCTCGCCACTCCCCTCCTGGCCGCCGAAGTCACAACCGAGTATACAAAAACCGTCGACTGTACGTGGAAAACGACCCGCGGCGACCAAATCTCCGTGCACTACCGCGGCACGCTCGCGTCCGACGGCAGCGAGTTCGACAGCAGTTACAGCCGCAGCCAGCCGTTGACTTTCACAGTGGGGCAGGGGCAGGTGATTAAGGGCTGGGATGAGGGGCTGTTGGATATGTGTATTGGAGATCAGAGGAAGTTGACGATTCCGCCCGAGTTTGGGTATGGGGATCGGGCGATGGGGGGGAAGATTCCGGGGGGGAGTACGTTGGGTGAGTTTCTTTTTTCTTTTTTGGTTTTGTTCTTTTTGATGGGTGAAGGGATCGGGATGGCATTAGGAATGGGATGGTGGGCTAATGTGTGGGTAGTTTTTGAGACGGAGTTGATGGATATCGAGGGGGTGGACAAGAGTGAGTTATAGGGTCTTCGTGGAAGGTGGATATTCTGGGTGGATGTGTGCTTAGTATCTGGAAGGAAGCCTATACGTGTGAACGCAAGTGCCACGGACAAAGTTAAATGCAGACATGTTCCCGAAGATCTCCCTCTCTCCATGTGCTTCCTAAGCTATTTTGTTCTTCCCTGCGAAACAAAATCTATGGTGCCTTACTTGCATTTTCTCAAACCTACGTTCCTTCACTCTTATCTACCAACTGAAAAACCTGTCCCTATAAAGAATCCTGCGCCCTCAATGGGACTCAAAGCCCGCAGTCAAAAACATTACTTTGCCATTACATATTTCCGGCAAATCGATCCATGCTCTTACGGCGTTTAAACCTCAACCAAGCCCGACGATTATCAAATATCACAGCGCAAACACCAGCTAGCTGCTTGCTCAACCAGTCGTGTCTTTTCATCTTCGAGGGATAAACCATCAAGAGCGGCTGAGCGGTTTTCGCAATGAATCTGAATCTGCAGTAACTTTTCCTATGAAGAATAGAAGTGTACCGTTGTGAAACGAAGGTATCCTTTTTAGTCTGAATGATTGTTGAACAATGTCGATACACTGTGTGATGATATCAGGACCAAAAACGATTGTAGTGGATAGTTGTACCGACGGTTGGACTAGTAGAAGAGGCATTATTAATTTGAAGTATGACGTTTGTTTAATAGTGATGTTTGACACTTCCCAACGTCGTCAAAAAATCAGATGAAAAATTTGAATTGGTTCGAACGATTTTCTCGCGAGAAATATATTCATAAAACAAATGTCCTTTAGAAATTCTCGCAAGTCTTTTCCATGAACCGACGTGGTTGCTATGCAGATGAGGAAAGGAATTTACGATTGTGGCAAGATATTTGATGCTTCGAACTTGTTTGCTTCATATAGTCTCTTGTATCTATACACTCCCACTACTAATCCATCTCCTCCAACCCTCCCTCCCCTTCCTTCCCCACCTCATTCTCCCCCACCAAAACCCCAACCAAACACTCCCCCAACATCCCCTCCCAATTAACCCACGGATGCACCTCCAAAAACAACCTCTCTGCATCCCTTTCCCTCCCGGCCCCTTTCGTCAACTCGCTCTCCCCACCCGGATGAAACTTCATATACGGTGTGAGGTTATACACTTTCCCCTGCCACACGCCCCAAGCATCTTTTCCTCTTCGCCCGTTGTGGTATTTGAGTAGAGAGGGTGGTACGCGGATGAGGTGCGGAGGGACGGAGGCGCCGCGGAGGTAGGTGGGGGTAGGAGGGTATTTGATGAGGTGGGCCCAGTCGAGTGGTGAGTGGCCCGGGGAAAGGAGAACTTTCTTTGAGGGACGGGAGGAGGGAGAGAGGGTGGAGGTTGAGGGGGCGAGGGAGGATGGAGTGGAGGCGAGGGATCGGGATGGAGGGCCGCGGAGGTTTGAGGCTGCTGAGGGGGGCGGGCGGAGGGTTGATGATGGTTTGAGCGGGACCTTGAGGGTGGAATTGGTGGATGGTGGTCTCGAGGGCGGTGGCATGAGTGTTTGGGAGGCCGTCGCGGGTTTTCGTTTGGAGTTTGGGTTTGGGCGAGCGGGTGGAGGCATGAGAAGCCGACCAGATTGCTGCTTTTGCTGTGGTAGAGATGCAGCTACATTCTCCATAGCCGTCTCTCTTTTATCAAGAATCGCGTGTCCTTCTATCTTAGCGCTTTCATCCTCGTCAAGGGTGAAAGACGGTATCGGATCTCCATCCGTCGTCCGAGCCTGTGCTTTCGGGGTTGTTTGCGGGGATGCGTTGTTTTCCTCCACATCGATACGGTTGGCAGCGGGGCTAGATAACAAGCCATGCTTCTCTGTTACGGCTTCTCCTGCATGTTTTGCATCTTTATCTCGGTCTTGTGGATTTCCAGATTGATCTCTAGTCCCTTGTTTTGGATCCTCACGACCAAGCAGACGTCTCACCAGAAGATCACGCTTGTAGACAAATAGGGACAATGAGGCAGCAATTACTCCAAGCGCAAGATATCCCATCGCCCGGTGCGTATCTGACGGCTCGAGCCATTTGAACTATGTTAACATCGGTAAGGATCTCGCCTCGTGGAGCGCTGTGCGGGCCGACCCTCTCAAGGCTATCCGAGGGATCCGTGCTGGCTGTCAGCCGTTTTTGATGATTTCTTTCCGGTTTACCATTCCAGATTTCACATACACCAGGAAATGCAACTCTAGACAACGGGTATGGTTTGTGAGGAGAGATCAGAATATCCATTTATCACCACTTATTATTGATCTTTAAACAATATAGCTGCCGAACCTGTCAAATAGAAGCTAATTGCGACTCTACCTTTATACACTCCTAGACATTACCATCTGCAATGGGTTGCACCTATTATACTTGATTGACTTATGAAGATTTGTTGACGCAGTGGCTTTTTGCTCGAGTCAATGAAGATCTTGACTATTATTGAGGGGGTTCTCCAGATTTCTCAATGCTTCAACGAGCAAAAGCTTGCTTTTCATCTGTTATGGTCTTCTACCACTTTTACTTGCTCGGCTCAAAAATTGCTTCCGCTACGATCAATCTTCTTCTAACGATATTCCATGCGATCCTGATGCCAATATTGGTGTTTCCTTACTTGGCTTGTCGTCGCCTCGATTGTTGCAAAATTCTGTTCCTAAGTCAGTTCTTGTTGCGCGAATAGGTTTACGCTCTGAGTCAGTCTCTTCTCCCAATTCCCGAATTTTTCATTTCGAAAAACGTCAGGAACGAAAGCTGATCTGCATCCTCTAAGACTTAGGGCATACTTCCACAAATTTCGACCACTTTAGTTATGCAAATGTCATGATCTGTAGAGACGCGACCGTCTGTCCATTTCCCAATAACCAGACTTGCTGCGACCAAGGGCAAGGAAGGGCAAAAATCAATTTCCACAATGATGCCGTGATCCCAAGTGCATCGGCCCAGTTGAGCTCTTATTATACGCTTGCTGGACATTCCATTACAGCTTCTCCAATTGGAAGATCCTCAAGAGACCTCAACTGGCGGATCAGCAAATTCAGCCGGAGCACCGACAACTAGAATATCTTCAACTGAAATCTCTTCAACTGGAGCATCTTCAAATGGAGTATCTACCCAAACCACCTCTGCAACTGGAACGTCAGCGACGAAAGCGACAGATGGATCAAATGGCATAAGCCGTGGCAAAATTGGACTGATATCAACCGTGTTCTTCTTCTACAAGCGTCATAGAAAGCACGCTAAAAGCGAGCACACAACACCAATTGAGGGTACAACCCCCAAACCAATGACCGCGAGTGTCAAGGTAGGCGAACTACACGGCGAGTCGATGAAGCCAGAGCTGGACTCTGCTTATGGTGTACACGAGCTGCGAAGTTGATAGAAATCATGCAATCCCTTGCCAAGTTGTGCATACAGTATAGAGAATATGCTACATGATATTCAGAACAAGGATGTATGAGAAACCATTGTAATCTAGTTCCACAGGAAGTAATAAATCGTACAACATGAACTGTAGAGCAGCCTCTCTTGAGAGATCCTTCACTGATGTGGTAGGAGATGCTTGTGGCAATTAGAGCGAGGAGTACAATGATTTGAAATTTGGGAAGAATTCTAGAAATGCGCATGACGGTCAAGCAAAGGTATTGTCTGACGGGTCTCACAATGACTTGATAATCCGAATGCCTGGAGAAGCATTTGCATGATCGATTGCTTTGTTTTGTTCACGAGTTTGTACTTAACAGGTCGACGCATGAACTCGAACACTGAACATTGAAACCTTCCAATCTAACATAGATCGCGTTGATGACTCGTGAGCAGCCTGCTCGGGCATCGTGTTTCTCACAGCTCTGTCTCATCAATTGATTATGCCTGCCTCTCCAAGCTAGGTTACTCAGTCACTCAGGTTTTCTTGGCAGAGAAGATGCGAATACGAGTCTCGCCGTCGCTGACAGGCAGCTCAGGAAGTCAAAGCAGATTCATTCTTGGACGTTGCGCACAATTTCGCACTTCGTACCGCACTTCGTACCGCATTATGTAGTTGGTATGTAAGACTATCACCTTATACGATTCCTGTTGAATTTGGTTCAATTAGAATCACATCTTATGGCAAGCATCTCTTACATGAAAGCCATGTCTTATGGCTGAATGGCACTAAGAATCAAGGTGTCGAAATAAAGAAATCAATATTCTAGCTAAATAAAGGTAAGATCCCGATCTAATTGCTTGGACCTTGATCAATTAAAAGAATCAACTGCACGGAACGTATACAGGTAACAGAGAGCATGCCAAGCGTCCAGCACTGAGTAAGTAAATTCGTGATTTAGTTGCAATTCCAATAGTTCTACACAGTAATGCAGCCACCAATGCGGTCACCCAATCACAAACTCGCGTTGCCGAGACCCTCACCTCCAAGTCAACGACGAGGGTGAGAAACGCCAAAGGGCCCCCTTAGCCAGCAGCGACAACACTTATGCGGCCTGTCAGGCTGTCACAATCATCATGCTGATTGGTACGACTTGACCAATGGGATTATGGGCCATTGGGGGCGTCCGAACTAATCCCCCATTGAGCGTGACTGCTTGTCTAGAACTTGACAACTTCGCAAGTCTAAGCGCGTGGCCGTCGAGCTGAACGGCAGCCTCTTTTCTTGTTGAGTCACTACTGAATACTGTGGTACTGCCCATGTCTCGCATACCGAGTACAAGAGGGGGGCTTACTGCCATTGAATCGTTGTCAATTGTTAAGCGTTGTACGCCTTTCTGCTTTTCTCTCGAATCCCATATTAGATTCCTAGGTATTCCTTTCTATCGCAGCAATGGCATTACAAATCTACACTCGCGACAAGACTTCCCCTCGAGGCTTCTCATGGATCTGGTTCATCCGCCTATTCCAGATTGTCATCTCTATTGTTGTTCTTGGAATCACCGCTGCAGGTGTGACGAGTTTCCATAACCTTGGCTGCAGCGCTCCCTCCAAGCTCAATTTCAATCTTGCCGTCGTACGGTTTTTCCTGACCCCCACCTACCATCTCTGTAACTCACAGTGTCTAGTCGGTCATCGCCCTCCTTGGTTTATTATACTTCTTTTTTGCCACGGGCCCACGAGAAATTCTCAGAATCCTCCCGTGGTTCATCTGGGGACAAATCTTCCTTGACGGACTGCTCCTGGTATTCTGGCTCGCAGCCTCGGCGACTTCCAGCTACAACTGCTCCGACATCTGCAATGCGTGCGGCTTTGGCTATGGCGAACTCTGGTTCGACAACCTCCTCTGCTCATGCGATGTAATTCTATACAAGCGAGACACATCTCCTGCCCCCAAGGGACTTGCGCGATCGCTCGAACCCAGACTTGTTTCGGCCCATTATGGAGGTTCTTCCATCGGCGCGAAGGTTGGCCTTGATGCTATAATGACGTGCGTACAAGAACGTCCCAATCTCACTTCCTTTCATTACATACCTAATCCCTTTCCCCATCAAGAAATTTCTCCTAGAGTTTTAAGTTATTCATTCTTTACCCTTCCCTACCTTCTACCAAAAGATCATCTATCCGACCTACAGACCTCTAACCCCACAAACTCCCCATTCACACCATCCCAGAGGGCCCCCGAACGCTAACACTGCCCCAGCATCCTCTTCGCCGTAACCCTAGCCTCCACCATCTTCTGGTTCATCCGCACCCGCAACAACTCCACCGCAACGACCAGCCACCCCAACACAAACACCCACGTCGAATCTGGCGTCCCTCTCGGTACCACTCAGCCCAAGCAAGACACCTATACCCAGCAACAACCCACCTACGCCCCCGCAGCAGCCGTGCAGCCACAGCCAATATATGGTGGTCCGGAAATGCAGTCGCAGCCGGCGTATGGACAGCCAGCGCCAGAGTATCCGGTGCATGTGGGACCGACGCATTGAGAATTAATTTTGTTGAAACACTGGGATATGAGTGACTCAAGCGACGATGCGATTACCTCAACTACTGTTCATGAACTCAGCGCTGAGCCCAATTTTTACTCATGTCATCCATCACGTTAATGAAAGTACTGTGCTGTGTAATTCCGCTCATGTGATACCGTTATGTAAGGTGCTGGGGCTAATTGAATGAAATCTGCTTTTCCACAACATCTAACTTTCTGAATATGAACTCCCGTGATCTACCCAATTACTCGTTAAATAAGAATTTTCCGAAAACCCAAGTCCTCAAACTCACCAATGCCGTCTCCCAAAAACCCCCTTGTCCCAAACCCCCATGAAAATCGAAACTTCACTCCCTACCTCGACATGCTTGGAAGTATCAATCTACGGAACGAATCCCAGAAATCGGCCACACCTTATCCTACCTACCTTACCTACCTACCTACCTGCCTCCAACGCCAAAAAAACTCCACAGCCGTCAATGAACACAAGCAACGAATCACCGACCATGGAACCCGGGGAGAGAGAGAGAGCATAAACACCATAAACATCATAAACATCATAAACATCGTCGGACCTACTTCACTCGCTACGACCGCTTGCGAATGAGCGTACTGCTATTTATTGCATAAACGCTCCTGGAGTTTGGGAAGCGGTACAGTACGCCGATTTCGGAGACCCCAAGAGGCTTCGATGCATGAAGCGGATCTGAGTGATGGGTTTGCTGCGGGCCTTTGTGATTGTGATTGACAAATGTAAAAGATTGGGTTTTGGGATTGGAGGAGCTGGACTTCTGAAAAGCCGGTCCCATATGGTGATATCTCGCAACTGCTCTCTCAGCGACTGCTTGAGGAATTCCGTATTTTTGTGGGCTGGATGAGGAGTGCTATCATGGAGCCGCGCACGCATAGAATTTTGGTTGTCGAATATCTTGGCTGGGGTAGATACTGATGGCCTATTTACATGTTTGTCATCTGACGGGTAGCTCAACTTTGGAGGACATTTACGACCTTGACCGTTGAAGGCGGTCTTGTCGATTAGCTTCGACGAGATGTAGTTGTGGGTTTTTTGGTTGTGGCGGGAACATCCTTTCCTTCTATTTCTTTCCAATTCCTTTTTCTTTTCTTTTCTGTTCGTTCTTGAAATCAAAGCTGGCTCGAGAACATGGATCCTATGTCAAGTCAGTGTCAGCGGGCCTCAGCATGGTACAGAAAGCCTTCAGAAAAAAATGTTCGATGAGCTTGGTCTTCCGCTATTTCTCGTCCCTTCGTATATACAGCCTTCCTTTGACACCAATTTTGTGGAACCTTTTTTCCCTCCCCGTCGCAAGGGAGCCTTCTGTAGCTCTTTTCTATGGCGTTTCACAGATTGTGCTATAGTCTTATTATACTTCACATCTACGGGGAAGTCGTATTTCTTGCCCAGTCACCACACCTTCCACTATAATATATTCGCTATGACCCAATCCCCCTACTTAATCTTACGTCCATTTTTCATTTCCCAATAAGATGCCTGTCACTCGTATTAAAACGGTTTATCCAATAAGAAATCTTCGACAAGCAAAAACGGTTGACGAAGACGAAAGAGCTATAATCGCTAGATAATAGGTTATAAACATATCATTCTGTGGAAGTGCGGTCTTTTTTTTCTATCCATTTTCTCACCAAGGAAAACTGCTAAACCACTGTTAGCACAATTTTAAAAACGTTGCTAATTGACGTGCCTGTAATCACTACCTACTTTCCGCCTCGCATCGTCCAGAGCGTAGCATAAACCTCCGTCGTGGCCCTCGAGAATCCCCGGGTCCAATATCAAGCTATAAAATATACGGGATATTCCCCAACACAACCTGAGCTTCTCGGATATGTCCTGCCACTCCAACACTTTCCCGATCAGTCAACGCCTCCTTAAGTCGAATTCCAGTATTTCGTAACACCAATATTTTCCCCGTCACCTTTTTTAAACCCAACACAGGCTTTCACCCTGGGTTACAAGAGCTTTTCACAGCACCCAACTTTTCTTCCTTCTTACAACATCTCGAAGAGACTTGAACCAAGATCCACATTGCTTCTCCACGTACGACTATTGCTTCCTCTACTTACAATCACGGCTTACACATATCTTGTTCATCCAACATCTCTTAGAGGCTCGAGTCAAGATCCATACTGCTTCTCCACGTATCATCGATACTCCCAGATAGCTTTGTGTTCCAAGGTCGTCAAGAGACTCAAAGCAAGACTTTCGTTGCTTCTCCACATATCATCACCGCTTCACACACACTCTTCTACCAATATCATCAAAGGATCCGAACCAAGACATACACTGCTTCCCCACGTACCATCACCGCTTCACACACCCTTTTGCTCGAGCATCTTCCCGAGACTCCAACCAAGATCCACATTGATTTCCCACATACAATCACGCCACTTACACACTTTTTCTTCTTCCAACATCTCTAAGAGACTCGAACCAAGACCTACACTACTTCCCCACATACGCTCACTACTCTCACACCTTGTATCAAGATACTTATTTTCAAAACACCTTTTCTGAAAACCAGCTTTTATCGACAGCAACTCGCTGTGCAAGCACTGTCTTGATTTATCGTTCGCGGTTGTCAAGCCACACCGTACGATATGGGTTACATGAGAAGAGGAGAAGGCGCCGACCTGAAGCAGAAGCAAAAGACTGCACTTGAAGAGATCCGCCAACGCCAGAAAGAGAAGGCAGATAAGGCCGAGGCCAAGAAGAATGGGACAACTGTCAAGGTATTGCTTCATCACGTAAGATCTATATAGTCACTAAGCAAGCACAGATCGATGTACACAGAGATGAGAAGAGTGCATCCCCAGAGGACAGTGACAAGTCAACTGGAGATGCAACACAATACATGACGACGTCCGATATTTTTAAATTGAGACCGGCAAAGAGACCCATAGGCGACGTCGAAGATGGTGAGATACCGGCGGCCAAACAGGCGAAGGTACAACATTCCGCAAGCAAAGTAGAGCTCGATATAATCAACATAAGCTAACGGGAAATTCACATAGATTGGCGCCTTCAGCGACAGGGCGCTAAGGCCAAGGACTACTAGGACTCAGGTTCCTACAAAACCCTCACATAAAGGGACGAAAAGGCCTACGGCCGGTCAAAAGGCCGCTCCATATAAGGGGCCTGCCAGACCGCCTGTAGACCGAAAGCCGGCTCCCTACGAAAGGATTGCCAGCCCACCTGTAGGCCCACAGACGGCTCCTGACAAGGGGACTGCCAGGCCGTCTGTAGGCCCACAGAAGATTTCGCAATTGGGGCCTACTAGCCCAAGTATAGACCCAAAGAAGCCATCAGATACGTTAACCGGAAGACCATCGATGCAGACAGGGTCTGTCAAAAGCATTGGATCTGCGAAGCCAGGGCAGGACTCAGAGGTCCTCGGTCCTGATAAATCTTTGAAGAGAAAGGCGGAAGAAGAGCCCGCTGGAGCACCAAACAGCAAAGCGCGGAAGGTACGATAACACCTCTTTTGATATGATTAAACAAAAACTGAACAAGTTGTGCAGACTAGTCCGAGCGCACTAAATGCACCTACTAAGATGCCTAGGAAGCCGGCTGACCAGAAACCGTCAGAACACGAGTCAGAAGGTGCGGAACCCTCCGATAAGAATACTTCAGGGGAGGAAAATACCCTAAAGGACAATCCTCGAGAGGAGAACGGGGAAAAGAAGCAAGCGTCTGACAGCGAATCGGACGACAAGCCATTATGCAAAAAAAGAAAGGCAGAGGACGATGCTGGGGGCCAGACAAAGAAGAATAAGTCTGGACAGCGGCTCAAACAGGCCACGAGGCCTGGAACAGGTCCCAATTCCACCGAAGCGCCACAGAAGCCAGCTGTTCCGATCGGCTTGGACAACTTTGGCTTTGCTTGCTTCGCAAATGCAGTAGTGCAATGTCTCGACGGCATACCTGAGCTAGTCGATTTCTATCGTACCAAGGCCAAGGACACGGTGAAGACGGAGCCCAATTGCATCCTCACTGAGGCTGAGAGGAAGCAGTTTCACAGGACAAGACACAGGCGAATGCTTGCGTCCAAAAAACTTGTTAGAGATGCGTTCAACAAGGTCAAGGACTCTGTGTAAGTGAGTCTCAATGCCATGAGGCCCACGGCTAATCGAATGATAGCCAGGTCCAAGCGTATCTCGGTGAGCTCTTCGAGCGTATGCATACTGCTGCCTCATCTGAGTCGTCTGTTTCGCCCTTTGCTTTCTTACAAGCATTGGGTGTTCTCGTGAAAGACGGCGATGGAAGGCCCCTAGATGGGGAGATGCAGACAGATGCAGATGAATTCTACAATAGCTTACTTCACCGCCTTGAAACAGAGGAGATGAATAGCCGAGATTCATATAAGGACCCAACAGTAGTGCAGAATCTCCTCGGTTGCGCAACCGCGTATATAGTAAGTAATTCTAGAGGTTGGGAGCTCTTCCTCGTGCTCACTGCCTTCAAGTTTAGCTGTTCTCTCTGTGGTCACAAATGCATGAGTGTCCCGGACCCTGCCTTGTCTGTTATTATCGACATTCCTCAAGGCGCTAAAGCGACTACTTTGTCGCAATGCCTTGACGCCTTCGTCAAAGGCGAAGTCATGGAAGACTACAGGTGCGAAAGCTGCGAGAAGACGGGTGGTGTCACAAGATCTAGTCGTGTACAGCACTTAGCGGAGTATGCGGTGATCAAACTGACCCGTGCGGCGGAGCGGGACGGGTTGAAGGCAAAGATTTCCACGAGCGTACCAATCCCGACAAGTGAGTTGGACTTGGCGCCGTGGTTTGCCTACCCAGACACTGGGAACGGACACCGCTACGAGGTTTTGGGGGTGGTAGAACACATTGGCAACTCGTAGGCTCAACCCTGCAATCCTAGCTTTGCACTTCTCGATGACTGACGGAGAGATGTAGATTAAAGAATGGACATTGGTTGGCATGCAGAAAGATTGACGGAGAGTGGTGGCGCTGCAGCGACGACAATGTTTCGTGCCTAACGTCAGAAGAAGACATGGCCAAGAATCAGCTCGGATGCCTCTTCTTCCTCAAGAAAGTGGGATAGGCTCACCGGCTTCGACCGCAGTGAATAGTGATTTTCGGCGTTAATATACAGCTCCCCTAGGCTTTGTCTTTTTATTATGACAGCAGTTTGCTACTTGGGAGCCTCGCCGCTTACCATCTCAACAGTATCTTATTTTGACTAATCCTTGTGCACGTCCTGGCTGGGTTGTTTGAAGGGAAGAGGGTGGGGCGGACTGCTTCTGAGGAGATGGCGAGTGAAAGTGGAGATATGAAGGACCTGATGGAGGTGTAACCTGCCAGTTTGAAGAACACAAGAAAACATCGCAGGGTATCCTAGCTGCTGGGGCGTTTCACGAACAAATGAGACCTCAAAGGCAATTCGAGCAACAGATCCGGCCGAGTCAAGGATGATAAGCCAGGAGGATGAGGATGCGACATCCAATGGACGAAAGTGTCAAGAACTAGAAGAACACTGGCTTTGCTCGGGCAAAGGACAATAACCTTTTCATTGTATAAGTTTGTTCCGCATAGGTATATAGCATTGTGATTTTTGGGAGTTGGAGGGGTACCTTAGCGCTTGAGTATTTGTATAATATTATGGAATCACGTGAAACCGTGATACACCACTTTCACGTCGCGTCTCCTATCATTGAACTAATCCATGTTGTACTTTGAACATCATCAACCCTTGGACCTAATGCATTCATGGACCCTATCCTCGAGGGTCTCAATGCGGCGCAGTACACGGCGGTTACTTCACCCTCTACAGTACTGCAGATACTTGCACCTCCAGGCTCTGGCAAGACCAAAACATTGGCGTCGCGTGTTGCCTATCTACTCTCCCATCACGGCTACAAGCCGTGGAATATACTATGCCTTACGTTCACGATTAAGAGTGCGCGGGAGATGAAGGAGAGGGTTGCGAAACTGATTGGCGATGGCATGGAGGCAAGACTAATCCTGGGCACTTTCCACTCGGTTTGTCGACGATACCTCGTTTCCTATGGCCACCTCATTGGCATTCGCAAAGGGTTTGGCATTGCAGACAGCTCTGATACAGCAAGTATTATCAAAAGGATAATAAAACGATTGAATCTCAACATTGAGCCTAGGAAAGCTCAATCACGAATATCCTGTTCGAAGTCGCGGGGCATCGGTCATGCAGAGTTAGCCCAACAAGAGGCGAAGAAGAAAAATGTGGACCATGAGGAATTCGCACGAGTCTTTGAAGCATATGAGGACCAATTAGAGAAGTCGAATCTTCTCGACTACGACGACCTTCTTTTGCGGTGTGTTGACCTTCTCCGGCAACACCCAACGTGCGTTTCGAACGTAGAAGTGGTACTGATTGACGAGTTCCAAGACACCAACCTAGTTCAGTTTGATTTAATGAGGCTTTTCGCAGCCAAGAAAAAAAGTGTCACAACCGTTGGCGATCCAGATCAGAGTATCTATGGATGGCGTTCAGCAGAAATCAAAAACCTAAAGAGAATGCAAAAACAATATCCAGACACATTGGTCATAAACCTTGAAGACAATTATCGATCCTCCGGCGCCATAATACTCGCAGCCCGGGAAGTCATAGAGCAGGACGAGTCTCGGGTTTCGCGGCCCCTGTTGCCTACCCATTGTCCTGGTACGGTCCCTGTCCTCCGAAGATTACAATCGGCAGAGACCGAGGCGTCGTGGATTATCTCGGAGATTGTAAGATCAATTGGTATGAGTGGCGGTCTGCTTGCGTACTCTGACTTTGCTATACTTCTTCGGTCTGCATCGCTCTCACGAACCATAGAATCAGCGATGGGAAAGGCTGGCCTTCCATACCGTATGGTAGGTGGTCAGAGGTTCTTTGATCGGATTGAGATTAAAATACTTTTGGATTATCTAAGAGTTGTCAGTCAGCCGGAAAACAATGACGCGCTTGTTCGGATAATCAACGTGCCTCCTCGAGGCCTTGGAGCAACAACTGTAAAGGCATTGCTCGAGGAAGCAGAAGCGAAAGGAAGGTCACTTTGGACCCTCGCAAGAGATGCGATCCAAGGACATACAATACCAAAGACCAGAATGTCAAAAACAGCCGAGCAAAGATTAAGCTCCCTTATAAATATCATTCTCACAGCACGGCGGAAGATGTTGGAAACAACGACTCGATTCTCTCCGGAAGAGCTTCTCAAATATATCATCAAAAAGCTTGACTTGAAAGCATATTTGGAAAAAGCTCATGAGAACGATCATGAAGCTCGATGGGCAAATGTGGAAGAGTTGCTTGCTCAGGCATCAGAAAATGCTATAACCGTCGACGAAGAAAGCGTGGATTTTGGGGGCGGCGAAGAGTTGCTACCGCGCATTGAAGGCTTAGAACAGACACAAGGCAATGTGGCGGAAGAGACATTATCAAAGTTCCTAGCTAATGTAGCCCTCGCGACAGAACTGCAGCGAGAAGACGATTTAACAGAGGGGGGGACATCCAACGCTCGTATCATAATCTCCACAATTCACGCAGCCAAAGGGCTTGAATGGCCTGTGGTTTTTATTCCGTCTGCATATGAGGGTTCTTTGCCGCACTCGAGAGCAGAGGATACGAACGAAGAGCGGAGACTTCTCTATGTTGCGATGACACGAGCACAGGCTCTCCTCTACATGAGTTGCCCTACTAGAAATTCGCAGAGAGGTAAGGACCGCCTAGCTCCTGTTTTCGGGTTCAAGTGCAGTGCTTATATATGTCTTAGAGGAAACAACACTCTCACAATTCCTATCCTCCAAAAATGTTTCCAAATATCTTGTCAACAAGGGGCCTACGTTAGATCTCAGCACAGTGGACGATATTGCCAGGATTCTGCGCCGTGATTGCCCCAGGGAGGATTATATACTTGAGTGTTGTTGTACGTTACCAAATACTCACGACAACCTGTGGCCATTAGATGGAACCGAGGATCCAGAGGCGCTGCAGGCGAGATGGAATAGATGGAATGGAGATACTGGCGCCACATCCAAAATACCCATGTTCAAGCGGCGCAAGATCTCACACGAGGCAGACGAAATGCTGTCCATCAACCACACTCGCTCCAAGGGCATTGCCATCACCAACACCGTCTGCTCTATCGGCAGTACAACAACGATGCAGAACAGCTCGCGCTTCACGCTCCACACAGAAAGTGGCTTCATTTCCGCAGCTGCACAATTACAAGAGGATGTGCAAGAACGTCAAAAGGACCAAGTAACAAAGATAACGTCGAAAGGGAAGAAGGGAAGTTTAGTTTCTGCAGTTGGAAGAACGCCATTGGCTGCTCCTGGTGATTGCTTGAAAGCTAGTTATCACCCAAGCAGTCAAGGCAGCCTCATAAACTTCTTTGGCAAGGAAACGAGCGATCGTACGCCGCAAGGCGCTACGACAAAATCGAGAACCGTTGGTGTCTTGGAAATCATGGGAGGTGGCGACCCTATAGAGCACCATGGTGATCGGGAACTGCCTGAACAGGGTACAACTTTGAGAGCGCGAGCAGCAGGACCAATTGAAAATATCCGTGATGCAGCTTCAAGGAGGCCTCTTGCATCTATACCTTCTGCGCTTGGGAACCACAAACTACGACCGACAAATAAAATAGGCCGACCTTGCCTTCCCACCACCAACAATGATCAACCTTCCAAACCCTATGTATTCCTCTCGAGTTCACCTCCGCCTCTAGAGATTGTGGTCGAAAAAGCAGAAGCAAAAAACGAGGATCATTTGCATAGCATGGCCATCACCGGTAAAGCACAACTCAACGTGCAAAAGGAGAACAAGAACAACCATGTCCGTCCAGCTGCGACATTCCATACGACAAGTGTTGCACAGGTACAGGCTGCGCCAAACATTCACAAGAAGACGCTCGGGGTTCGCAGAAGTATGACAGGCTGGGCGAACCGAGCAAAGAAAGGCTTCTCGGTCCCCAGCAAAGCCGATGATAAAATATAAGGTATAGTATTGGCTCTGTGGAATAATGCCTCTCGAGGCTGTACATCCAAGTGGCAGGACACAACCTCCCAATCGATATTCACAGCGAAGAACTGTCCGGGCGAAGCTGGCCAGGAGGTCATCATACTAATAGAGGGCACGACACCACGGGTAGGGTGATTTGGATGTTACTCTGACAAAGTGAGGTGGCAAAAAGGCTGGCGGTGAACCCCAGGGTCTGATAACGGGTCAATTGGACCGTTTTTGTCATCAACAGAGGTTGGCATGCATAAACGAAGCAGCACGTCAGGGCTGTGGTTTATCAGAATCTTAGTTGGGGAAGTATCGTTGTATTTTTCAATGGTCGTTCTGTCTTTTCAAGTGGCAATTCTGCAGATCTGCAGAGTTCTCACTTCTGCTGTCCGAGAAGGGGGCAGTGTTTTCTCAGCCTCATAGTTTCACTGTGAGTTTGAAGTCTACCAGCTTCAGTCAAAGCACTCAAGCGGCCAGTATGTTTCTGAACTCGGCTTTTGAAAGAGCTTCTTGACATCTAATGCATTATCGACGTTACTCGTTCTTAATGCTCGGGTTCTTGCAGAGGAAGGGTGTAGCAGGCACACTTGGTCGTTACCCGCATTCTGCAATACTTGTGTTCAGCATAGAGCTGCGAACATACACGCGATGGTTCAAGGAATCTTGCCAATCTTTAACGACAGTCTGTCATGCGACGCTTCAAAGAGATGTTTGGCAAAACATTAGGTTGAAACAAACGTTGAGTCATGCACCAGTATCGGCCGGTGGGCTTCAACGACGGTATCAAAATGCTAACCCCCAAATCAAACCTGTACATGAAGACATTGACCTACAAATATGCCTACAACTCGAGCAATGAATTGTTCTCGCAAATGCTTCTTCTCGAAGATCCGTAAACTTCTGTGCTGTAAGGTAACTGTTCGCCCTTGAGGTGCCAAGTCGAGGGAGCCTTGCCTCGTTACCGAGTACGCCTAGCTGAATTGAGTCTTAGCGCCCACAGCCGACGAGGACTTCAGCTTTCGCTCGTTTCGTCTGTCGTCTTACTCTTTGTTCCACTTTCCACTCAGCAGCCTCGCGCTACAAGCTGAAGAATGGGCAGTGCACTCACGACATACCTCATTGCGCTCGATCTCTCGCCGCGTTAGCCTCACGATTACTGGCGCTGAAGTGGCTCAACTGAACGTTGTGGCTATGGGGTGGAGTCCAGTTCAAACCCGTGGGGGGTATGAGTCGTCACCCCAAGCGCTGCAGCCTTAGGGAAAAGGAGGATTCCTGGTCTGGTTGTATTCGTATGCCAATTGACGCCGATGACTGGCACAGTCCAGGCTGTAGGAACGTTATCTGCGCCAATCGTCATCCTTTCAACTAATCATAAGCCTCAATTCAGGCGCTGCCTGTTGGTGTGCCTTGCATGGCGCAACCCGCAGCGCGATACACATTCGTCACTGATGAATGTTGAGCATTCTAGGGCCATCTTTTTGAGAGTCAGACTTAACATATGACTCTTACCCCCGACCAAACGGCTGTTCTTTCTCATTCTTTTCAGTGACCGGTTTCAGACGCTAAGGGTTCTGCCTGCGCTAATGCCATATTGGGACCTGTAGCCTTGACAGCCAGGGCATCTGACAAGCTCTGATACTTAGGCAGACATTTGGCAGTGCTCGAAGATATTGCTCATACTCGTATACAATTGTATACTTAAGGCGTGCAGCTCTCTATTCTTTTCTTTCTGTATCAGTTCAATCGTCTTATTATCCGTCTATCAAGCATACCATTAAACCAATTCCGCTTTCCATAAAAACTTTTCGTCTCTACAGTCATTCAAGCCTAGGATATCTACAACCACCCACTGTCTTGGTCAAACGTCTCTCAAGACACACTATCATCACCTTTATCCACTCATACCTATTCCAATCACCTAGCCTTTACCATCACATCGATTGGTTCCACTGCGCCTCTACCCTTGTTTCTACGTCTTCAAATTCCCACAATAACACCATCATCCTCAACCACAATGCCTTCCAACAGCTACAACAACAGCTACTCGAACTCTGGCTCGAGGTCAAGCTCTGCATACGTCAAGCCTTTGCCCAAGTCATCATCATACGGTATATCTTCAATGAGTGATCCTTTACAGATTTCTCATCCTAACACTCAGGCAGAATCAAAATACACCAGTGCCTCCGGCTCTAAGTCATCACACAAGCCGGTTGTTGTGCACAACTACAACTCATCCTCACAAGATTCCTGCCGGCGGACGAAAGACAAGGACTCCGGATACTACTCATGATCTCAGCCACCGAGTCCTACAATTGGCGACGGTTCCTCGTGTACGATATCTAGGTGTTAGGTTTGCAGGATAGGGTTTCTGTCGGTTGGGCACGGCGTCATCGGCATGATTTGGCTATACACACAGCTTTCAGGATACCTTGGCATCTGCAAGCCTCTGCTATTTCTGTATTTGCAAGCTTCTCTTTTGTTTGCATTAGGGCATTAGACAGTGGTCCTCACGGATCAAATTGGCATTTGGGCGCGCGTGGGGCTCTTTGGTTATCGGTTAGACTTTCGTCAGAAGGATAGCGGGCTAGCGTAGGCGCTTTGGAAACATCGGAATACATTTCTTTTCTTCATTCTGAGTAAGACGGAACAATTCCTCGATCATGATTCGTCGTTCCGCAAGGCCACAGTTTATATTTGAAACATCTTGGCTTCGATCAAGAGAGTCCTGATACGGCTCTACATTTTTAGAAGCACCCAATTCAGGATACGAAAAGCCGCTTCGGGGGCCATAATGAGACGATGCCCTCATAACATCCATCCTCTGAGCTGTACAAAGGTGAAGCAGCCAAGTCGCCAAAAAGACCAGGTGCAAATGGGTCCAGTCAACCCAAAGCGACCTGTCGCACACCTGGAGGCTCCCAATCCGATTGACTAGAGGATTTAGCACTGTAGGGTATGTACTGTACCTCGGAAGGATTCTGGTTGCCGGCAACCCAAGAGGCTGTACTCCGCACTCGAGCGACTTGGCGACGCCTCCCGCTGTAAGCTTATGGGAAGAAGCCCGACCGGCAGGCTTTGTTCGCGGATGTTGGATAAAGGGTAAGGTAAGAACGATGTTATGTTGGCAACCTACTTACCTTACCTATTGCCATGCTTTGAGGAACGTGACATGACACGTGCATGATGTCCGAACACAATCACATATAACACGATAGACCAGTCCGTGGTACCTGATGCACGCGACCCACTGTATAGCTACTTGAGGTACTTCCCTTTCATGCTTTCTCGCTGACAGGCTTTTGGATGCGTCTCGGCAGTTGGGGGGCTTGGCAGACGCTCTTCCATTTTCCCGGAATTCGAATCCATCCGGCGTAGATGATCCACGCCGGGGGTTAAGTCCGGGGGTTGAATCCGGGGTAAGGAAGAACATCTTGGGAGTTGTGGATGCATGCTTCATCTTGTACCAGGTCAAAGATAAGAGGGTTGAACACCAAGTCGGTGCTTGTTGACGCAGGGTCGATTGAATTACACTGCTGTGTTCAATTGTACTTTGCATGGTTATTATTCCATCTACGAGACTGACAAAGTTACATGCGTGCTTGAAGCCGTTGCTTGTGGAATAAGGTAAGGTAGAGTAGAGTGTCCGGAACCAGTCGAATGTCCAATATGGCATCATCGATTGGATCAGCCGACCTCGGCAGTCAGTCACGGATACACCCGACCTCCAACAGTTCGACAGGTCTGAGTACATGGCATTTACCGGTTCTTCCCTTGTGACAGTTCAGCAAGCAGATGCCACTCATCACTGTACAATGTACAGCAATCTGTCTGGATTCCAGCATACATCGTGTCGCATAACGCGGAGATCACTGTTGCTCTCAACATCTGCGTATGAGGTACATGTGAAGTGGAGGTGAAGGACCCGAGTGAACGGTTCCACAGCACGAAAGGCGCATGGGGAGATCTGGACACCTCACCACACCACGCACGACACACACGTACCATTACCAAGCACGGGCACACGCCTAGACCACCGACTAGATCGCTGACTAAACATGCCTGTGTCGATCAGATCCGGTGCGCCATTGGACAATCAATGAATCAATCAATGAATGGATGATGAGGTGGTGAACAGTCCCTGCTGTCCATCCATCCCTCTAATCCGCTTTGATCCGCCGATTCCTGATCCAATGACAATCAATGGCCATTGAGTCGTCGGATTCACCTACCCGGTGCTGTACTGAAGTGTACTCGTACTGAAGTACTACAGTGCTCGACTATTCCATGTTTCCACTGCTCCACTGCTCCACTGCTCCACCGCTCATCATGTCACTGGATCGCTTCATTACTCACCATATTCCTCCCTTCATTTCCCCGCATATCCATCCCCCGTTCGTTCGTTCCCTTCAACCTTTCGTCACATACTTAACTACCTCGTAATCTCCTCCCTTTCATCAAACCTCAAGAAAAACCTACTGCTGTCCGTTAACCGACTTCCTTCCATCAAACTTCCGAGCCTGATCCTCGTGACCCACTGACCACTCACAAAATGTCCGCCGGCCCGAACCTCGAGTATTCCGTCCACAATGGCGGTGCCAATGGGCTCAACAAAGAGTACAGCTCCGGTGCCGACATGAGCAACCACGGTGTCCAGCGCGAAATGACCCACGAGGAGCACCAGACCGCCCAAGCAGCCGCCCGGTTCGGCTATGGCCCTCTCGCTCACACCCAAACCGACGGCTCCGCGCGCCTGCCAGCCTTTGGAGGAGAGTTCCAGCCTGGTACTTACCGTCAGGTCAAGGACCGTAAGCTTGCCAATCCGGCGCCGTTGGGACTGTGTGCTTTTGCCCTCACGACGTTTGTGCTGAGTTTGATTAACATGGGGACGAGGGGGGTTGCGGAGCCGAATATCGTGGTGGCTATCGCCTTTGGGTATGGTGGGTTGATTCAATTGCTTGCGGGCATGTGGTAAGTTTGGAGATGCTGTTGTACTTGAGCGACTTTTCTTTTCATCCCATATTTGATGCTGATCACCTTTTTCAACAGGGAAATGGCCGTCGGAAACACCTTTGGTGCCACTGCTCTCTCCTCGTATGGTGGTTTCTGGATCGCTTTCGGCATCATCCTCACCCCCGGCGGTTTCCAAATCGCCTCCACCCTCGAAGGCAGCAAAGGCGGCCCGGCGACATTCTACGACTCCTTCGGCTTCTTCCTAATGGTATTTCCCTGCCCCACCATCCCAAGTTCTTTTCCACTAATGCAACTCTTACAGGGCTGGTTCATCTTCACCACCATCCTTTTGGTCGCCACGCTCCGCTCCACCGTCGCATTCTTCACCCTCTTCTTCACTCTGGACATGGCGTTCCTCCTCCTCGGCATCGGATACCTGCACCGTAATTCCAAGGGCGCGCCAAATCCGCCGATTATCAAGGCGGGAGGGTTTTTCGGGCTGCTGGCGGCGTTTACGGCTTGGTATAACGCGTTGGCTGGTATTCTTGACGATTCCAACAGGTGAGCCAATGCCTTTTAGAATTCTATGTCGTTGATCGATACTGATTTCTTTTGAACAGCTTCTTTATCATCCCCGTCGCCCACTTCCCCTGGTCCGTCACTGGCATGGAAAAGCGCGGCAAGCAGAACAAAGCCACCGTCTGATTTGTCGCCTCTAATAAACCATTGGAAAATTATTACCTTTTAAATGCTTTGTTACAGCTGGGGGATGTCAGGGCGATAATCATTAAAACGCTCTGGAGTCTTTCGGACGGATGAAGAAATGTTGTTGTTTGTGCAAGTCCAAGCAACCCTTGCATAGCCAATCTAACTGAAACTTTTTGAGCCTCATTTGATGTGAGGCACAGCGCAAAACACGTGGGATTGCGCAACCAACAACCTAAAGCATGCACCGTCCACTATTTACTATGTATTCTTACTCCATTTCCTTACAAACCCAACCAACATGCCAACCTCAACCCCCTTTCCCCTATGCATACCCCCAACTACCCACACGCACTCCAACCCACTGTCCCAATCGACCCACTCTACCCTCCAACCTGCCCCGACCCCAACGCCCTCTTTAATCTTCACAAACAATACCTACTTACTCCACAGAAGCCTACAGACCACACCACGCACCCCTTCTATCTAATAACCATCCAATCCCATCCCATCCCATCTCTGGTCACCAACCACAACCCAACCCCAACCCCAACCCCCCCTTTCCCAGCCAAAGAACAAAGCATCTCAACTCCGCATGGATTTCGTAGCTATGACAACTCACCCACCCACTCCCACTCCCATCCCCATCAACGAAAGCATCGATAATAACACACCACACTACACCGCAGCACACCGAGCACAGAACTCAGAACTCAGCGATAGCGATATTTCATGCTTTCTAAACCCCCCCCCACCCCCCCAAAATATACATATATATAATCGAACCCCCGCCCCCACCCCCTCAACCGGAAACGACCGAATCGAAAAAAGGACGATTGGGGTCTTTGCTTTAAAAAAGAAATGTGAAAAACCATTTCGGTTTTGAGTGTTTTCGAATAGAGGAAGGTTGGGGGGGGGAGAACGAGAACGAGAACGAGAAAAAAGCGGTGGAGTGGGATGTGGGGGATTTGGTATGACAGGTTTGGGAGGTTCAAAGGGTTGGAGGTATGGTTAGGCTTTGAGTTGGAGGAGTGGAGGTATCGTTAGGCTCTGGACAGGGGTGATGGACTGGGTCAATCAGATCGTAGGGTGTGTGCTTCGGCCTTACATGTACTTATAACATCCTTATTCGCATCCCACTCACACTACCCATTGCACAAGCAATATTTGCAAAGATTGTGATTAGCTAAACACACCACGTATTCCTAATGTTACATACAATATCTGGAATCCGCGTGGTGTGCTAGAATAAAAAGCCAGGGTATCTCTTGTGAACAAACGAAGAGACATATCTGTGTGTGTAAAAGCCAGACAGCCGGAGCTGAGCAACTGGTAGTAGAAAAAAGTAGATCCTCCTCGCAATCGCAGAAAATGGATCCACCCACATTATCCTAGAGGACTATGTCGAAGATCTTACTGCGCTCACAATATGTTGGATATTTGACAATATCCAACCGACAAGCCAGAAATTTCCTGGCAAGTAAGTGTATGGTGCTTTTGGTGTCCCCTCCCTTCCATGTTGCTTCAATCTTTGGGAAACGCTCGAGTAAAACCGCTTGATGTGCTGGAAGAAACCAGAGGACACGATAACGCTAGCAATGCAGGATCCGCTGATGCAATGGAAATAGACACAAGATCTTGATACATGAGAGATATGGCTATGCGAAACGCTAGGTTGAGCGTTCGTTATGCCGACCTGTCGATGGAATAGAGTAGGAGGGATAGCTGTTTAGTCAACCCATCACCCATAATCCATAAAGACAGATAGAGAGTATGTGCCTCGGATGTTCGCCGGTTGTAGCTACTGCATCGGTGCCAGGGAACGTATTGGAGGCAAAAAGTATTGTGTATTGTAACGTAGCGACGACTGACTTTCCATGCTTTGCGGCGTGGCTGGGCGATTATGGTTCCCCATGACCGGATTATTGTAGCTGCCAGAATACTCCAGGTTAGTTGGAGTAATGGGAGGAGTCAAAGTATTATTCGGCGCAATCCATGGGTACTGCTGCTTGGTCGGCGTGACTGGCACGTTGTGAGCTGGAGCCTTGCCAAAACTTGCCATGGTGTTCTGAGTTGGCGGCGTCGGTGGTGCGTAGGAGCCTCTAGCGATAGAAGCCTGTCTGGCAAGGAAAGTTTCGAGGGTGATGGCCACTCGTGAGAGATGAGCCGTCGAATACTTGCGGGACAAGACCTTGGAAGGCCCATGCAACTGCTGGGATAAGGTGACTAGGGTGTGTGGTTCGTATTTGGACGTCCAGTCGTTAGTCTGAGCCTGAGGTCGGTTAAGGATACATCGGGCCAGAGCCAGAGATGCGCGAGCCATGTCCGAAGAACGTTTGGAAATGAAGTCCTTGTGGAACATTGCAATCTCCGAGATGTAGCATGCCATGTGCTCGACTTCCGGATCGTAGGCTAATCCATCAAGAGCCAGCTGTAAGAAGCTATCAATAGTAGGATGGCCGACCACCCATCCAAGAGTCTGCAGTACGTGCCATTCCATCTGAGTGAACATGTCATCGTCATAAAGGGAACAACACATGCACTTGAGCTCCTTGATCGTAGGCACACGCTCCTTGCGGTCTCCGTACTTTGCAGCAATGAGTAACGCAGAACACCCAACGAGCTGGTAGTGTCGCTTGTAGACAATGCGTTTGGAGCAGTAGCGATCAAGGAGGTTGACTGCGAGGAAAAGAGTTTCTGGTAGGAGCCCGAAAGCAGTATGAGCTTCAATTAAGAAGTCAAGTAGGTACGGACGCATGAACCACTGGATCTCTGTTTGAATCTCGATCGACGCAACATCGGGTAGTGTTTTCAGCTATAAGAGAAGTCAGCGTGTGCAGTGTTCATGTAGATTAAGGCGCTGGACCTCCATGCTTTCCATGGCCTCTAGAATCTCCTGACAATACTCGGCACTGGCTAGTTGTGACAATTCCTCGGCAATAGCGAGCTGTGTTTGATGCTTGACATGTCTCTCACGCTCGCGGAGAGACTCTCGATACGATTGCCCGCGCTCATCGTGTGGTTCCACGAAGTAGCTATCACAAGCTCCGTGGAAATATGCCATAGCTGCAGTAGCTTCTTGTTGACGATTGATGTTGCGTTGATGCTGTCGGTGAGCTGTTTCGGTCCAGATATCTTCGGTCCCTTGATCGAAGTCTGCTTTTATTTCAGCGAACGATCTCTTTTGAACCATTTGTGTCGAGTAATATGTGCTGTTTCGATAGTCGGCGACTGTAAAACGGTTTTCTAGAGGCCCGGGTTGTGAAATATCAACACTATCAAGAGAGTGACTGTGGTGAGAAAACTAGAAATTAAGGATCGTAGTAGCAGGGACAGAAAGACGGCCAAGGTAGACGACTTTCGCAGAGCGGTACGTGAGATTTAATATATCTAGTGAAGGCCGCCTCCTGTTAGCCCTTAGTACAGCGAGGAGTCGATAGGAATGAAATCCACTTGCCTTAGAACCAGACTGTACTGGAGTCCCTTGCAATTTCGTCAAGTTCCTGGGTTACTGTGGAATGGTTTGCCGAGAGATAACCTTAACGATAGCGGAAGGAGAGAACGAGCTAACGCCTCCACTCTCCGAAGATCGAGAATGTGAAGCCACAAGTAGACCACGAGCTCTATGTAAGGAGGCATCGTTAGTACTTGTTATAAAAGGAGCAGTTCGACCTACCCTGAATAGACCCGACGACACCAAGATTGGACAGTGGGATGACTAGACAGTACACAATAATTAGCAAAATGCTAGATAGCTATAGATCCTACAATGCAGAAATATCATAGAGGTCCTAACGCGAGTATTGGTACGCGTTGCACTCGCGTTGTGTGGTCTATCACAGTCGTTTTGGCTGCGACTCTTCATGCACAGGAATTGTATGGTTTGGCTTGGTCTTGTAAAGAAAAGAGAGCTGTAGGAAGGTAAACCTTGGCTTTGGCTCAAATGGTTGATGCGTTACAACTGCTGGATTGATGTGAGCCTGGGTTGTGATCGGATGAAAATTGGAATGTCTGAAAATGTCTGATATAGTGGATGAAGTTCGTGGTGGTCGAATTAAGGTAGGTTTAATAGGATGAATTTTGAGACGGCTTATTGACGGATCGTGTACTTGCGGTCACCTAGCCAAAAGAAGCCATTGAAAAGTAGACGGTGGCATCTCATTCCAAAGTGAACAGACCATAGTTCGGGACCGGATTGTGTAATGACTCAGATGGACTTCCGTAAAAGGGTAGACCCTCAACCCCCTTGGAGATCTCGACGAGGAATGAAGAACAGATAGAAATATACCTACAAGACGAAACCCCCTACTTTAATACTTCACTAGACTTATGTCCCATGAGCCCAGTGTACATGAAGTGAATGTCGAGGGCGTCCAGACGGCTCCTTTCCGAGAGAGCTGAACAGTGTGGGGAAATGAACCAATCGATCGAGTACACAGCGAGATCACCGTGAATTGTGAGGGGCGTAGATACAGGGAGGATGGAAGGAGGAGGAGGAGGACGATGAAGAGGAGGGATGGCTCGCTGCCGTGAGTCGAAGGGATGTCAATTGTCGAAGGATTTGAGGTCTGACACCTGCACGGCAGGAGGTTGAAGAGGTAGGTTGGAAGTGTCTAGAACGACATCTGACACATTCAACAATCCCTGAGCACACTCTGAACCTCTGTGTGACTGGCAGAGGAGAGAGAGGCAGAAGTGTTAGGGAGGGGAGGGGGATAGTGGGAAGGAGAAGCAAGCAATGCCTTCCACAACTTGAGGAGAAGAAGGTTGAGGCTGGCACTCCATACAAGATTTGAAGGCCGAAATTTGACAGGGATACGCGAATGGGTTTAGCGTCCTGTCGGCTTTTCAGCCAATCCGCTTTGTGGGATTCTTAGCGTCATGGTACCCTTACGGAGTACGGAGTTAGAGAGTTGGAGACGAAACCTTCAATAATTGGTCGCGTTTCTTCTGTTCTCAATTTCATACGATGATGCTAACCACGGTTCACCACAAACCTTTGATCGTTTATCACGCACCTTTTCTTCAACGCTGTCTTCTCAAAACACCATCTCTCTATTTCCCTGAGCACACGAGCTACTGAATGGTCCTCACTTCACCGCAGCCAACTCGTCTCATCTCACACGATCTGGTGTTACAACTTACAGGCCCCTACGGCTTAGGTGCCGCAGGCTATGCGCGACCTATTACCATGCAGCTCCGAGAGTTACGACATGATCTTCAATCGCGTTCCTATGTACTGGCCCTAGCAAGAGGCGGCTCTCGAATCATCTTTCGACGCTCACTATTCGCCCGTGGATTGTCCCCATCTCGCCTATGCATAATAGGATCCTGCTGCTGCGTAGACCCCCAGGGGTGGCTACATGCAGCCAATCTACCACCATAGTTTCCGCTCTGTTTCCCTGATTCTTAACCCTGCCATCCACAGTGTAGATACTCTACCGCTTCTTGTGGGAACAACCCCTTGCGGTGAGACAGATAACACGATGCCATCGTCACGAAATCGTCGTGTGGATTTCACCGGCAGCAACGTGACATGCGGGATCAGTTTGTTGCATGTTGTGAGACTTCAAATCCTCGACTTGTCTTTGACCGGCACCATACAGGTCTGCATAGAAGGGTTTTGGAATCGATAATCCCATGTGCCCACCGATGGCAACCAACATTGCTCTTCCGCGGGAGAAAAGCCTAGGATCATAAATGTTTGCGTATTTTCGACCAAAGGCCACTCTAGGGTTTCTACATTGACAACTCATGCTCGCCTCTAGTGGACTCTCTCGGGGACTACAGAGAACCTGCGATGGCCAACATCCATTTCGAGATGCTTAGCTTTGGCGTCGACTCTGTGCTTCGACGTGTATGTTTGTGAAACTGGAGAAACCTAGGTTTATTCATATCGGGATGCCGTACGACATTCTCAACCGACAAATGCAGCGAAGGCAATGCAGGGTCGCCATAGGTCTGCGGTGCCTCCCCCAGGATATTACAATTGGCCCAAACCATATCCCCAAAGCAGTAATAAAATGATTTGCGTTAACTACCTTACGTATGGCGCGACTAGGTGCAGCTGGTAGCCAGTTATGTTTATAGGGGCTGAGATCTCTCGGTGGCTGAAGTCACCCTTTAACAGCTGATATTTAGACCTATATTCCCCGTTGCTTAGGACGTAGTACCTTCGAAAAACTTCCTTGTAGAGCGGCTTAACGAAATCGGATAGGTAAAGAAGCCCGTTGATGGCGATGTGCGGGCCATTGCTCATCTCATTCAGAACACCATTGGACGTCAGCGCCACCAACCCAAGTCGCAAGCGATCTGAGACGGATACGGCTGTTGCGCCGCCAGTCTGCGGGGGGCAGAACGAGCCGATCAGATTTGAAAATTTAGTAAGGTATACCGAAGTGCTGCTGTTGTGATTCGGTTCTGCCCAGACTGATCTGGCTTGGAGATAGTACATATGTAGTTGTGGATTACAGTACTCTCCAAGGCGGTCTTACAATCAGCCCGTAGGATTGCTCAATTTCCCATTGAAGCTTTTCTGCAGGAATGACGCGGATCACGGACCTCACTCTACGCGTTTATCGCGAAAATCTCACGACATGCGATCAATTGGGCCAACGCACACTCAGCCAGCCAATGCAAGCCCCAGAACCAACCACTCACAGGGCTGATCCTGGATCACATTACCTACTTACCGTGGCTCCAGGCCATGAAGTGGATTAAACTCCTCAAAGTATCACACTAAGTACAGTATCACACTTCAAGAAAGGGTTGCCTGACTGACTTTACAGCCGGTTACCCGACGCCAATTGCATAGAAGACTACTCCGTACAATGATAACCCTACTGGATCTGGCGGTAGACACACTTCCAACGCCCGGCAAGACGACATACCTGAATCGCAAGTGGTCAGCCCATGCGTCCGCTCTTAGCAGTAGGCATTTGAGACTCTGGCCAAGACCGTCGAGATTTATACAGCCCCAAGGAAGAAGATGGGCCTGAAACGTTAGTTTCCCGGACTGTCAGGCCCCACCATGGAGCTATCTCCGCTCCTGCACATACCTACGTAGTACTCCACATATTGCATCCATTTTCGGCTGCCAAAGCATCTTGGCCAGATAGTAGTAGTAGAAGTAGACAATGTAAGGATCTCCAGCTCATCACTTTCTCCTGAATTACGACACGTCTCTCTACGTTGCGGTGTAAGATACACAACTGCTGCATAGATCTTGATGTATCAATCTCGATTGTGTTCCTTCTACCTGCATGTTTTCCAACCCCCAACTTTCAAATGTCTCTTTCGAGATATACAGCCGCGCTTCAAACGCATCTGACATGGAACCGTCACAAATGCTATCACAGAAGATGGCTGCTTCTTGCTTTCGCCTTGCACCAAACGGCGATGGCGTTTACTCATTATAACGCTGCCACCTGTGACTCCCCCACGCTTACTGTAGTTCGAGAAACTCGCATGTCAAACAAGTGGCTCTACGTGTAGCTGTGTCCAGCTTTCAGCTCAGTACGTCTTTTGTTTCCCCCAAAAGTCGGTGCAGGAATCGACCAATTTCTGGCTATTGCGTCAAGCTCACAGTTGGGCTTTCCTTCATATGATGGCTAAGTGCTCAAGTAATTCAAGTAGCTATATGTACAGATCATAAGCTACTACACGTACACCCAAGCGTCCGCAGTTTTCGCTCTTCATCTGACCTCGTTTGGACATGGTGATGGGTAGATGTTTCCATGCAGGCTTTGCTAAGATTTGGAGTCAGATAACCAGTACATCAAACATACTATCTACTTAAGTAGAGGACAACCTAGATCTTGCGTAAGATATGATTGGATATGCATGCTTGATTTGACGAGTACGATTTCACACTGATGGTGAAAGCCCACCATCCGCCTTATTCTCGAATATCTAAGCGAAGCATTTAAGGTTAAGCGCTCCCGGGAAAAACTTTCCTCTTTACGAAGTTTGAGACGGTAAAAATCCGAACAAAACGAGCTCTGGGAGGATAAATAGGATATTATCATGTTACGGCTTTCGAGTGGTCATGGCTAGTAAGTAACGGCATAGTCCTTCAACAACCTTGCTATGTATAAACACTATGCTAATCGTAAGCTTAGGAAATGGATATACATCGTTGCCGATTTGTGCCTTACCCTTCATCTGCTATTAACGCCCTCGCTTTCTCGCATCCATCTTCTACAGCAGTAAAAGGCAAAGGACCTCCGACATTGCGACTTGCGATTGGCCGCGCAAACGGTGACATTGAGATATGGAACCCTCTAAGAGGCGCATGGCATCAAGAAAGCATATTACGAGGAGGTAAGGATCGGAGCGTAGAAGGTCTAGTATGGACCCAAGAACCGGGTGAAATAGATAGGAACGGTTTCAAAACACCCGGGAAATTGAGATTGTTCAGTATTGGTTATTCAACCGCTGTGACAGAGTGGGATCTAGCATCTGGAAGGCCCGCACGCCACTACTCTGGCAATTATGGAGAGCTTTGGTGTATAGCAGCGCAACCATCGGAGCATGTGGCTAAACAAACTACATCTGAAGCGCAGAATAAGGTTATCCAAGAGGCAGAGCCTCAATACCAAAGTATCGCGGTCGGATGCGCAGACGGAGCAATAATTCTTCTATCGACTGCGGATAACGATTTACAACTGCAGAAAATACTCGTGAGACCCTCAAACAAGAGGGCTCGGGTTCTAAGCATCGCTTTTCAAAGCTGGAATGTGGTTGTTGCCGGGTACGCAGACAGCGTGATTCGAGTATTCGACACACGCAATGGTCAACAAATCCGGCAAATGTCGCTCGGTGCTGGACCAGCCGGAGGACCAAAAGAGATACTCGTTTGGTCAATAAGATGCTTGCACAACGGCACAATTGCATCCGGAGACTCGACAGGGACAATAAGGTTCTGGGATGGCAAGAACTACGCATTGTTGCAGCGTCTCAAGAGCCATACGGCGGATATCCTGGACATTGCAGCAAGTGCAGATGGAGAAATGGTTGTTAGTGGCGGCATGGATCGAAGGACTGTGGTATACCGCCGCACAGACAGTAGTAAAGCAGGCGAGCAGCGCCGCTGGGTAGAGGTCGCACATCAAAGAATGCACTCGCACGACGTGAAAGCTATGGCTACTTTTGAATCACGTCAACTAAGTATTCTGGCTTCTGGCGGTAAGACATTCTATTTCCAATGATGATCGGCATTTCTGACATTGCGATGACAGGACTCGATACTAAACCGATCATCATTCCTCTGCAAGAATTTGGAAGGGAACATCATCGGTCCCTATCAAATCTTCCCCAATCGCCTCCCATATGTAGTGCTCCTAAGAGACGTCTTATAATGAGTTGGTGGCACCGCGAAATCAGTGTCTGGCGGGTTTCCAGAACCCAAAGGCCTCAGAATGATAGTGACGGTAATACCTACTCAATTGAAGCTGGGCCGAGAAAGCTAGTTACGAAGATTGCTCTCAAGGTTTGCGTAGCATCTTGAAAACATTAGCCGTGCTTACTCTTGCCACAGGGCGAGGAGTCCCTTACAAGTGCCGATCTGTCGTCAGACGGCAGCATGATCGCAGCGTCAACAACATCTGAAACTAAGATTTTTTGGCTACGACACAAGATCAACAATGCGCTACGGGTACAGAGAATCGAAGCTCCACCACGAATAAATCGAACCGGGGCACGCATAGTCCACTTCTCACCTAATGGCAGGTGGTTGGTTATCATCACCGTTGACAATCTAGTGCATCTCTTCAGGATTACGGAAAACGAAGCTGTAAGCAAAGCACCGCAACTACTGCCGAAGCCTGTTGAGTTGAGGAGACTCCCCAGAGAGGCTGCAAAGCCCAAGTTCCAGCATGGAAGCCTTGGGAATTATAACAGATCGATCAGCCGAGTAGCCTTCTCAGAGGATAGTCGAATCCTGGCCACTGGAGACCTCTCTGGATATCTTGATACGTGGGTTCTGGAAGGCTACGAGGATCTTACGCAACCAAATAACGTCAACGTAGATGAAGTCGACTCGTCCGCCTCGTCCGCCTCGTCCGATGACGAGGATGGCGACGATGAGCAGCATCCAACCGTCATCTTTGGGCAGCACTGGATACGCAATCCAGCTGCATCACTGATACCAAAGCTTGCTGCTGCACCTATCATTTTGTCATTCCGGCCACTAAACGGGCCACCAATGCTCAAATTGACCAATGGTACTACTACTACAGTTCACCCTACACGGCAGACTCCTCGTCCACACTCCCATGACCTTCCTAATGGTGAGGATCGATTGTTCGCTATGACTTCGGAGCATCAAGTCTATGAATTTGAGGTGCTTTCTGGCAGAATCTCGAAGTGGTCCCGAAGAAACCCCACATCTCATCTACCAGAAGATTTCCGAGCTATTCGGGATCGCGCTACCGGGTTGATCTGGGATATACGTACAGATAAGGAGCGAATCTGGCTGTACGGGAGCTCGTGGCTTTGGATGTTCGACCTATCCAAGGACTTTCCGCGCCCCAAGGAACCCCTGCAGGAACCGCTACAAAAACCAGAAGAGGATGATGTTGCGATTGGCAGCAATAGCAAGAACAAACGTAAACGGAAGCGGGAGGCCAAAGGTGCGCCAAAGGTGGTGCCAGAGCCAGGAAAACAGGACTCAGGAGCAGGAAACAAGATCCCTATTTCGGAGATGGGTGTGGGTATTGGCCGCAGATTTCGAAGAACAGACGGGCCAGAGCCTGATTCGAGTCGATGGATAGCTCTAGATCAAGAGTATAGTGCGGACTCTGACGATGACGACAACAACGTTGGTGGATCAGCACTGCTTGACCTGAGACGAGGAACAGCCGAGGCAGGAGAACTCGGTAATGGTGTTGAAGAAGACGCCGTATCTATACAGGGCGGGGCCAATGCTCCCCGTGACATAAAACCAAGCAAGCGGCGAATAAACAGCGGTGTTCCCTACTGGTGTACGTACAAGTATAGGCCTATCTTGGGTATAGTACCGCTTGGAAGGGGCAACGAGGGTGAGGATCAAGATGCAGAACTTGATGGTGATGATGACGAATTAGCGAAAGGCGTAGAGGTTGCCCTGGTGGAGAGGCCACCGTGGGACCTTGACCTGCCACCAAGATATCACGGTGATCAGGAGTGGGACAATTAGTAGGCATCATAGCTGACAGATACCAGCTACGATATAGCGAAACCTCGATTGGATCGCATGAACAATTTGTCAGACACAAAGATTTCCTGTCATATGATTGCACAGCTGTGACCACCGATAGCAAAGATGATCCGGACATTTCTCCGGCAGATGAACGTGACACAAGCAGGATGCACTACACATGATCCGAAGGGAAAGCCAAGGCTCTGTGCAAACATTATCCAAATGTTGGTAGGACTTGCCGGTTCTACCAATCTACTGACGAGAGCCTTGAACGACCTTGCGCATTTGCCAGAACTTTACAGTATGGAACGCTGGACATCGCTAGAAACCATCATCTCATGAAGTCGTAATACCGTAAGGTAATGTTGATTGATAATTTGAGTTGTTGCAAGACAATTAGGTAGATAGACAAAGCCACGTAATACCATAAGACGCTGGGACGCTAGGACTAAACCGGAAATCCTACGCTGACGACGATATGTCTCGATCTGTCTCGATGTGTCTCTGGTGGCCGAGAGGAAGTGAGGTCTAGATGACTGAACACAATGCCGTGGAGTAATCGAGTAACTTTGCTGATACCTTGTCGTAAGTCGGGTTTTGTCACAACCTCATCGGATAGTCCCATATCCGTGATTCTTTGAAAGAAACCGAGTCCAGAGAAGGGCAAATTGATCTTGTTGAAGGAAAAGGTATGCATGGTACAGTGCACTCGATCAGGTGAATCAAAAGACGAGTATCATAGGTAAGGTAAGGTATTATACAAAGGCCCGTTCGAAACCACCATTAATGCCGTCCGTCACGTGGGGAATACAGTAGACTAAGCTACCTTAAGGGCTAGGCTACCGAGTTGTATTACTCAGTCATCATCGACGCCTGATTCGTCGGCATGGCAGGCATAGCTGACGACGCAAAGCGGGCGAGTCGCCACGAGCCAATCTCGAAGAAACAACCCACCAGACCCAGACTTCTGTAAATCTTTCTCCACTGTCCTCACAATCAAAGCTGCGTGGGAGAAGTCGCGACTCACAGTACAATTACTTCCAACTCCCAGTCTTCGAAGCATTACATCCTAAACCGCCTACTGGTCGCTTGTCATTCTCTAACTCGACAAGCCTGCGCTTTCTCCGGCAGTGCTGTGACCTGGCACCCTGGGCTGCGGCTCACTAGAAAGCCTCACAATTTTACCGAAGCATAACGACTTCCTGCACAAACAAACTACTTCCACTTTACAAATCATTCAGAGACGGTATATTGGATTGGAGGAGGAACGCTGTTGAAGGGATTTCGTCCTGAGCTCGTCGCGATCTCGTTGGATTGCCATTATGGCGGACCCCAATCACCCTCTTCGAGCCCCGTCCTCACGGCGCCAGCTTCAAGACTTCGACCCGAACGACTTAACCCAACAATTCGAGCAGTTATTGCGCACCAGGCGACTGAACCACCTATCGCAGCGGACGCGATCACGATCTGGCTCACCACTACCACACCACAATTCATCCATTTCGTCACGACCGTCTTCACATCATGCGCCTCGGCCAACCTCTACCAGCAGCCAACCTATTCTGCCATCATACTCTACATTACGAAACCTTCCCAAGATTGCGTCCCCTCCGCAAGACGCAGCGTCTCTAAGATTTCGTAATCAACTCCAAGCTCTCTCCATTGGGCCGTTGAAGTACGAGAATCCGGGGTTGCTCGATGAAGCATTGGCGGTCATACCGCTGGATAGGATATACGGTGAGGCTGAAGACGAAAGCCAGCTTCTGCAAGCACAAGCGGCCAGTATTGGTGGGAAAGCGAAGCCTGAGTGGGGTTATCAGGACTGTGTCATCAAAGCATTACTGAAGTAGGTCCTTTATCGTCCGAATCGTCGAGCGCGAGACAACTCTAACGCAGTCTTGCAGGTGGTTCAAAAACTCGTTCTTCACCTTCGTCAACAACCCTCCCTGTTCCGTCTGTACAGCAGCCACAGTCGCAATGGGCATGACCCCCCCCATACCTGACGAAGCAGCTAGAGGCGCTGCCCGGGTGGAACTATATCGCTGCTTGGTGGTCAACTGTGGAGCATACGAGCGCTTCCCCCGCTACGGTGATGTATGGGCACTACTGCAATCTAGAAGAGGACGCTCGGGAGAATGGGCCAATTGCTTTAGCATGTTATGTCGTGCTGTTGGAGGTCGCGTAAGATGGGTCTGGAATGCAGAGGATCATGTATGGACGGAGGTCTACTCGGATCATCAGAAGAGATGGGTGCACGTTGATGCTTGCGAAGAAGCTTGGGATAATCCGAGGTTATATACTGAAGGTTAGCCACTTGTTGCCCCGTACCCTATCCCGGTAGCCGCTAACCAGCTTGAACAGGTTGGGGCCGCAAACTGTCCTACGTCATTGCCTTTTCCATCGACGGCGCAACAGACGTAACCCGCCGGTACGTCCGCAACGGTGCAATCCACGGCAAGGAAAGAACCCGCGCGCCAGAGCCTGTACTGATGTGGATCACCAACGAAATACGCAGACAAAGACGCGAGAACATGCCGAAAGAGGAAAGGATGCGGCTCATCGTTGAGGACGAGCGTGAGGATAAGGAGCTGAGAAATTATGTCGTTCAGGCGCTCGCGGCTTCGATCGGGACAATGCTACCGATTTCGCCAACATCGCTGGCCACGCAGGGGCCGGTGCCCCCGCCTCCTTCGGGGGACGAGGCTAAGGTGCCTGCGAGGCTGAACGGGGCAGAGCAGTGGAGGCAGGCGAGGGGGGAGGAGAATGGAGGGCCGCCAGGTGAACAGCCACCACGAGAAGGGCACTAGCCATCTTCGTCTGTAATTGTTTGTTACTCCCACAACCTACATCAACTTCGGCCGCACCAGCAAGGGGTCATTATCCGGACCAACTACCATATCACGCATTTTTGAACCGGGCGTTTCGCATTCTGGATTTTCTACCCGGCGGTTGCCATCATTGCATCGGCGTTACGGGCCGTCTTATACCACCATACCATTATTTGCGCTTTTGGCATCACGCCTACTGGCTTTGGGCGTTACCACCACGGGATTTGTGAGAGATCCGGGTGGGGTTTCTTGGGCGTTTCTGGTTTACGATTTCTTGACCCTAGCAGGCGTTTATTGCATCTGGGTTCTTATAGGTGGGATTAGCCAGGGCGTTGTGGGCGGGTGCGAGGCATTCTAGGTCGCGGGTGGAGCTTTGTCTGATGTCTGGGATGATTTCGAGTAACGAGAGATAAGAGAGTGTGTGTTGACGGCGAGGCTCGATATCCCTACATCTAAATAGCGCATGAATCCCAAATGGTTCACAATCACCAAGGGTCGTCGCATATATTCTTTACGACAGGATTTCACTAGCTTTAGTTCAGGATATTGAGGAATGCTACCCGTATCAAGCCAAGCCAAGCCTATCCCACAAGCCCGCATCACAGCACCAACCAGCACAGCAACTAAGCAGCACAGCAACCAAGCCCACCCCGGAAAGAAAGCCACAACTCCATGCAAAACTCCATGCAAAACTCCCGCCATCCTCATCCCCATCTCCACCCACCCACCCCTAAGTCATCCACCCAATTCCCCCAATCCACCTCTTAGCACTGGTCCGACACTGCAAACACTCTCTCCCCTCCCCCACCACCACAACCGCACACCCCTTACACACCGCCCTCCCGCACCCTCTGCACCGGAACTCCTCCCGGTCCGCATCGAGGTCCATGCCGCCCATACTCACGTCCGCGGCTTCGGTGTCGGACAGCAGGGGCGCGTCGCAGTCTTGGCATGCGGCGTGGTGGTCCGGGAAAGATGGTTGTAAGGGCGGGGGGAAGGAGGAGGGGATCGGGGGGGAGAGGGAGGGGAGGGTCCAGAAGGTGTGGAGGGAGGATTGGCGGGGGCGGGGTTGGGTGATGGGTTGTGGGGGGGAGGGACGTTGGGTGGGGTTGCGGGGGGGTGAGGGGTGAGGAGAGCGGGCGGCGGAGAAGAGGAGGTTGTAGGTGTTTTCTGTGGTAATATAATCAGTATTGACTTTAGACAATTTTTTGGGAATGGGCGGGAAGAAGGGGAGCTGTGACAGGGTGAAAGTACCATGGATCGCGCTCTCGTCCGGCGGTCTGCTGTGAACGCGCTTACGCGTTCGTGAATGTAGGTCTGAAGGCGAGGAGGTGTAGTTATTGCTCTTCGGCGAGTGCGAGCTTAGCGGCGCCCACGGATGCGGAAACGGCGAAGGCGATGAGGAGTGTGAGCGCGAGGTGGGAGTGTCGAAGGAAGAATCCGGGGAGAGGGTGTTTTCGGAGCGTTTACGTTTGAGGCCCGCCATGTTCGCGGGAATTGGGGATGCGAAGGAGTTGAGAGGTAGTTGGTAGGAGGGGGGGGCGGGGAAGGTGGTGGAGAGTGAAGCTATTCGGGGATTTGGGATTGGGTGTAGGAGAGCCATTGTTGGTGGATGATATGATGAAGAGTGATGACGGCTTGATTGGTTTCGCGTCGCGAGGGCGGATGCATGTCATCGTAGCTTTTGACGTGCAGGGGCTTGTTAGCGCGCGCTAGTCCGGATGAGGGGGGGGAGCTCTTCTTCAGAGCAGACGCAGCGTTCGGCTTCGGCGCCTTGATCTTGGAGAAGTCTCTTGAGCTGCGGGAGAACGTCTTTTTACGGCTGCCGAATCTGTCCTTCCGAGGTTCTGCGAACGCCTTCAGGAACACCCGTCGTCAGCATTGAAGATCTAACCGTGTTACCTGTTCGAAGCCCGAGACGTGCAGCTCAATGGTGAAAAGAGAAGCCAGCCACGCCGGCTCCTGGTACTCTGATCAAGGGCCTACCCTCTCCAAACAGCTTGACGGCTGGCTCAGTCAAGTCCCGCAATCCATTGACGGCGTCGGCTCCATCCCGCAGCCTGGAGCACGAATGATCATCGCCCCGTAAGCCTCTCACCCCCTTCCGATCCAAGTCCTCCGGACTAAAACCTCCACCCAGTCACGCCGGCTACGCCTACTCCGGCCCCACCGCCGCCTGGGCCTACAAATCCCTCGACCTCTCCAAAGCGTACGACCTCCCCTCCGCACCCTTCAATACCGCACCGAAGTTCTGACCCCCACCCCAGCAAGCGCATCTTCCTCCTCGGCCCCTCCCACCACTTCTACCTCCCCGGCTGCGCCTTCTCCCAATGTAGCCACTACAGCACCCCCCTCGGCGACCTTCCTCTCGACCTCCCCACCATACAAGCCTTGCAGAAGACAAACCACTTCACCACCATGTCCGCCTCCGTTGACGAAGACGAGCACAGCCTCGAAATGCACCTCCCCTACATCTACAAAGCCCTCTCACTCTCCTCCCCCTCCGCATCCTCATTCCCGCCTCTAATCCCCATCCTCGTCGGCAGCACCACCCCCGAAAAAGAGCGCCTCTACGGGAAATTGCTAGCGCCCTACCTCGCCGATGCAGAAAACGTCTTTATCATAAGCAGTGACTTCTGCCACTGGGGCTCGCGCTTCAGCTACACCTATTACCTCCCCGCCTCCACCTCCTCCCCCTCCTCGGGGCTCTCCCTGCGCTCAAAAGACAAACCCCCCACCGAACCACCGATACACGAGAGTATAGCGCGTATCGACAAGCTGTGCATGGACGCTATCGAGTCAGGCAGCCATGACGCATTCCTCAAGATCCTAAGGGAGACGAACAACACCGTGTGTGGGCGCCACCCCATCGGGGTCGTGATGGCTGGGATGGAAGTACTGAGGGCGGAGGGAAAAATAGAAGAAGGGGAGGGCAGGTTCAGGTTTGTGAGATATGAGCGGAGTAACGATTGTGTGAGGGCGGGGGAGAGTAGTGTTAGTTATGCTAGTGCTTTTGCTGTGGTGTGAATTTAGAGGATTTGAAGTAGAAGGGAGCTAGATGGAGTCGGATTTGGAAGACGGGAGTTTGAGGGTGCGGTATGATGGTTGGGAAAGGGTTGGTGGGGAGTAACCGGTATCTTGTTTCGCTGGATAGCGTGGCAATCACAAGGCCAAGCGCGTATATTGGGTCGCTGGCTCACAGGAGCGATGAGTTGAGGACGCCTGGAGTAGATAAGATAGAAAGGCAACATAGATGACAAGAGTCGAGTCAACAGACTGAAGCATAGGAGCTGACACTAAAAATCTTCAAAATCACCTGCCACCAACAGTTTTCCATGTCCCCAAAGCTTGATATACATGCAAGAAGATTCTGTATCCCGACCCTACCCGCTCTAGAAAGTTTCGATGGAAAGGTCCAAACACCTTCCATGAAATCACTGTCCTAATTTTTCTACAAACCTCTTTGAAAGACCTGCAACCCCCCCTTTCTTATCCGTCCTCCTCAACTCATTGCATTATATACCCCGTTTGCGGCCTCACTGTCGCATACGATATCTGAGGCCTCATAGAGTCTTCATACAGCGCAGGGGGGATTAGGGTAGCGCAGATGGTTGTTGAGGCGCCAGGTAGGGGGAGGTAGAGCAGGGAGGAATGTTGAATGAGGAAGGCAGGGTGGGTTCGGGAGTGAGTAGTCTGCATTTCAGGGCTGGCAATAGCGTTAAGTAGGTGGATATTTAGAGTAGTGAAAGGTTGGGTTGGTAGATCAGGCAGAAAGGTATTGAGGGTTCGAGGTAACGAGATGGTGGATATGTGAGGACGTGAGGACGGCGGCTGTTTGGTGCTGCTTGGGAGTCATGTGTGGCATCGATGCTGGATGGATGGATCGGGCATGGCATAAGGACAACATTCTAGGATTTGGGTTACTGGGTGGATTAGTCGATGAGTCGCCGCCGGGATATGAGGGGTCGCTGTAGTTGTCGAGAACCAATAACGCTTGTATGACGTTGAGTATCATGGCGCTGCATTCACGTTCAAATACCATCCTGAGTATGGCGTCGACGGTAAGATGAACAGACCAAAAGGGAAGCGCAACCGGCTTATTTTCAACGGCATGAAGTTAACCAGATCGATCATCAATGCGAGAGCGGATGACAAGGACGGGTCAAGTAATGTCGATCTGGTGGAGTTGTGCCGGGCTAGACAGATATTGAGCCTCGGGGAATGTCACGTTGCCGGTGATCGTCCAGAGTGACTAGTAATGCTCTGATTTAGAAGAATGCAGCCAGGATACCAACTTTGCTCGGGACACAGCTCCGCCCGGGACACAGCTCCGCTCACTAGTCGGTGTGTTCATGATGAGATGTATACCGTGGACGGACACATGAGTATTTGAAAAGTTGCAATGTGGACAGGAAAAAAACCCCAGGAAGGAGCTTTATATCATTGTGGATTCCAACAGGACGTAAGATTATGGAAAAACCCCAAGGTCGTGAGAAGGGAAGTATGTAAAAGCTCAAGGATTGCTCTGAAAGCAACGGTACGGACTTGAAGAGAGCATACGTCAGGAGAAATTCTTAAACTTCCTTCAATCTTATATTTATGGGTTAAAAGATTCAATTGAAAAGAGCCACTGAATCCAAGCCGTAAGAGTTCTTCATTTGCTAGCTCTCTTACTGGCGAGTCAAGGCAGCGTCTCCAGACTTTTGGCGCTATGAAGACTGGCCGTTATGACTCCGCCAGGCTGATATTAGCACATTTGGATGTTTGTATTGGAGTAGACTTTGATCGCAGCTGCAGTGTTCAGACACAATGGTCATAGCCAGGTGGAATCTGCCAAGCGGAAAGACGCAAAGAATCCACGGCACCACCAGTACCCAGCTGAAAAGCCAAGCTGAAAAGCCAAGATCCCAGGAAAATGTCTGATTCATGGAAGAGCCGTCTTGTAGGCGCGTAGGATGTCTTACACCTCTACTTACCGGCTCAAACTTTCAACGGAGCAAGAGTATTTGGGGGAGAGTAGATCGGCTTGATGATTGGATGATCTGCATGTATTATAGAAACAACTTTGTCCACCTCATTGCCCTCAGATGGCCGCGGTAGCCGAGTAGCGAGGAATGCATCCTCAGCACGGTTCATCTTGTCGAACACACTATTCATATAGTTTCGGACCTCGTCCGCAGGAGCAACAGCTCTTCTTAGTGGTTCGAGGGTTTTTGGGTGAGGTGTTGAGAGCCGCATGGTAACTGGCTGGTAGTAACTCGCGTTCTGATTGTAGGCACCTGACACTGCTGTGCTGCCCTTGCGAATGACTAGGAACGAGGCGATAACTTGAGTGCCGCCGGGAAGGTACTCAAGGATGCTGAATCGCGGAAACAAGAAGCGGTCACCAGCTCCCCCGAAGTCAAACACAATAGCGCTAGTATCTGATTTATACGGTGTGGGAGCCTTATTTTTTAAAGGTGCTGCGATATGCGAGAAATATTGGGGAAGCGGTTCAGGCTTGATGGGTGGCGGTGGAACAGGATGTGAGATAGGTGGCGGATGTGGCGGCTGTGCCATCCCCAGCGTGGATGTTGAGATTAGCGATTGAGTCTTGTAGTCCGGTCCGCTGCTGGGAGAGGGTTTCGGCACAGGTTGGTCTTGCATTGGCTGTGAAGGACTGCTGCGGGTTTTCAAAATACCATTCAGGTCATCAATATGATTCTGAAAGTCCCTAAGTTGCTTTTGTGATGCGTTTCCAGAGGCAACTACCTTCATCAACGCTTTCAGGTTGTGGTCCGATGCGGCTCTTGTAGCTAGCATCTGAATCACGGGATCTGGACTGGGCTTTGCTCCTGAATGTGAGTTGTCGTCCTGTCTTGGATTATTTGGCACAGGCGGACCTTGCCGTTCTGGCACGACAGGTTTGGGTGTAGTGACTGGGGGATGATACAATGGACTTGGTCCTTGAGGCCCAAATTGACCAAAGCCTTCTTTGAAAGGTGGTAGTGTAAGTTGAGAAGGATTTGGATTTGGCTGACTTTGATGTTGGAAATGCGGTGCTGAAGGAGGTGGGGCATTGTAACGTGGAGTTTGATATGTATTGTGATTCTGAAAAGGGTTGAATTCTGAGCTGGGCGGTGGTGGTGTTCGAACATTAGCTGCAGGAATTTTTGAGTGAGACTCTTTGACAGTGTACAAAGTGATCTCAAAGACATGAGGTTCTATTATCATGGAGCAGACGCCAAGTCTGGCCATCGATTCCTTTGCGGGATTTGGGGTGTCAACCTGGACTTTCTTTTTCGATGGTTTAGCCCAGTATTTCTCAAATACGCCTTCATTGATCCACTTCTGACGAGAAAGTTCTATTGCTACCGCCAGCACACCACTAAGAAGCCGTGTCAATATACATGATTTCCAAGTAGTTGATCCGAAGTACGAACCTTTCGGCAATGCTTTGAAATTCCGTAATTGATAGATTGGCATTCTGCTGCTCCGGTACAGTTGGTAGAGGCTGCCCGTCTTTCAGCTTCACTGGTAACCCTTCTTCTACCGGAACTGTCAGAGGCTGTGGAGTTGGCGGAGGCGGCGGTGTCGATTGCCGACGTTTCTTTATTGGTGGCTCCCCGCGATTTCGTGTCGAAAGCTTTCGTTTTTCAATCATGGTTTGGCTTCTAGAACACGGTTAGTCACATCAGATTGGAGGTTCCCACATGTCTTGATGGAAATTGTAGAGTAATATGAGCCGGTCACTGTTTGAGGTACCTTGGAGGTGAAAGCGTTTAGTGGCGGCCTTGCGGCTAACAGCCGCTTGGTGATTCACATTTCGAATAGCTTCATCGACTGCCGAGCACGCCATTAATCCAATGCACACGACGTCTTGCGCCGGCTTACAAAGCTTGGAGTATGTCTCGAGCCACCCCATCCACATATTTGGGGAGTAAACCATCAATATCAAAGAATATCAATTGGTCGATAATTTGTCACTAAGGTACACAGCCAATGGCTAACGGAGATTCTGTGGTCACGCATACTAATCTCTCAAAATATTTCCGTCTGGTAGCAAGTGGAAAAGGTATCTGCTCTTCCTTGATGAATCTTGACCATAGCTTGCCACAAAACCTAATAAGAATTTCTGAGCAGTCCGCGATGTCTACGAGATCGATGACTCGACCCTGCTATTTGTAGCGACAGATCGGGTCAGCGCCTATGATGTAGTATGTTGACTCTTTTCTCTGATCCATCACGAATGACTAAACCACTCTTCGCCTAGGTCCTGAAAAATGGCATCCCCTACAAAGGCGCCCTCCTAACCACCCTCTCCCACTTCTGGTTCCGCATCCTCCCCACCCTCCTCCCCTCCCTCCGCACGCACTTCTTAACTCTCTCCCTCCCTCCCAATCTCGCCTCGTCACCACTCGCCCCGACTTTCCAAAACCGCAGCATGCAAGTCCGGCGCCTTAACATCTTCCCTATCGAATCCATTGTACGAGGCTACATCACCGGAAGCGCATGGAGCGAGTATGTGAAAAAGGGAACGGTGCATGGAATGGAGATGCCGAAAGGCTTGAACGAGAGCGAGAAACTCGAGAAGGCGCTGTGGACGCCGAGCACGAAGGCCGAGGCAGGGGCGAAGGACGAGAATATTAGTCCGGAAAAAGCGGCGGAGATTGTGGGAAAAGACTACGCAGATCAAATCGCAAATCTTTCCCTGCAGCTGTACAACATGGCTGCGTCCTACGCGCTCGAACGCCGTATCATCATCGCGGACACGAAGTTCGAGTTCGGGCTCGACGAGACTACTTGTCCGCCATCAGTGGTGCTAGTTGACGAGGTACTTACGCCCGACAGTAGCCGTTTCTGGGATGCGGAGAAGTATGAAGTTGGGAGGGGGCAGGACAGCCTGGACAAGCAGGTGTTGAGGGATTGGCTAGTGAGGGAGGGGCTGAAGGGAGTGGAAGGCGTGGAGATGCCCGAGGAGGTGGTGGAGAGGACGCGGAAAGGGTATGAGGAGGCGGCGAGAAGACTGATGGGGGATGCGAGAGGTTGAGGCTGTGAAGGAGATGTTCTAAAATAGGAGCAAAGATTTGACACTTGGTCTTCACCGTGCTGATCTTAATGTAATCATTTTCATAAATTACCTACCTTAGACATGAATCTTTATTGAGATCCCATGTAAACAGCATTTAGAACATATAGCATCACGCAATAGACGGGCAACCTACGAACACCCCATGAAATCAACAACCACTCGATCCCTCAGATACCCTTGCATTGAATTCACAGGACGCTGAACCCAATTGCCAAGCTCAGCACAGCTTCCACCAAAATCTTCCGAAACTCTGCTTCAATCACCATAGTAAGCTAATAGTCTATCCAGTTTCTTTGGAAGTATGATGCAAGCACAATTCGACCTCCTAGAGGGGATGGATGGGTCGAGGACGCGACAATTCGGTGATCTTGAAAGGTGAAAGCTTAGGAGAATAGAATGGAATAGAAAACTTGTCGACGGGTTGACAGAATAGCAATTTTAGAAAGTTGATGCCGTGAAAGGTTAATGAGCGAAACGACTTATAGGGTCGATAAGTTGAGATCGCCCATTTTTTAAATCCAGAATCCCACCGCGGACAGAATTGAAGGGCAGGCGGGTCCCAGAGGTTGAGCTGGATATATAGTTGCTTCCCACTTGGACAGTGGCGCTAGGCCCTCTTCTTCGAGTACTTCTTTCAACATATTCTTTGCTGATGCAGCCCATATTTCCTTATTGCGAGGTCAACTGTCACCCCCCTGCCGGTCAGCATCCGCGCTACCTCCTTATGTTAGTGGGTAGTAGCATGTTGCACCGCTGATGCACAGAAGAGAGTTGGTGCTTCGGTGTTGGTTCCATTATCGAGCAGTAGCTGCAGTAGCTGCACTGCTGCTATACTTTATAACTGTGCAGCTAAGTGCAATGCTGTAATCTCCCAGATAGTCCTTCGCATCTGGGTTAGCTCCTTTGTTTAATAGCCGTCGCACCATTTCGATATGTCCGAATGCTATCAGGAAGTGGAGTCCGGTGCAGTGCCGCTCTTTATTCCGACTCTTAATGTTAACTCTATTATCGAGTAACAACTGGGTTAGACTGATTGCACTAATGACGGCAGCGATATAAAAGGCTCTGAACACCCATGTTAGTGGCGCGAAATCTCTATCCAAATCGTACATGAAGGTGACGACAATAGGCTACTATTCTCAAGGCCATCATTTTTTGCTTGAGATGAATCATGTTCGGCCCGACGAAACCCATGAGCAATAAGCAATAGTTCGCAGCTCGTCACCCTGCTGTTGTTCCCTTGGTAGACTGTGTTTGATTGATTTGATTCTGGACCGCCGACACAAAAGGATTGGGCGAGTTGACGTCGATACTAGTCACACGATGTAGGATGGACAACTAACAACCATCCACAGGATCAAGAAGCACTATCCGTGACCTGGATACCGTAGACAAGCGAACGAGGTTGTCGACTACCGCGATCATCTCTTCGTCATTGAATGGTGTCTGGTCATTCTTAGAGTCGCTTAGAGCAATCTTAGAGACAATCTAACCTTGAGCACGTTCGACTATAGGAAAGTCTCCTAGTTTCTCATGAAGCGATACTATAGTATTTTTTGTCTTTACTGACACATCCACATCAGAGCTCGGTATCCCACTAACGTCCATCTGCCTTATGTTGTTTCGCGCAGTTTTTCGAAGCTCAAGAACGATGTCATCGATCTCGGATTTGGAAGTATTCTTGCCACATAACTCGCCAACGTTGGCCGGGTGTCCAGTATATTTATCACATACATGGTACTGTAGATATAGTAATTGCCAGGCTTCTGTAGATTGATGACTGACACGATGAGAGAATCAAGAGAGCTCCCATTCAAGACTTACGAGTGAGCCTCAGTCTTCTGAACAACAGGGACTGGTGTCAAGTCAGGTATCAGACGTTTCTCTTGCTCTTTGGTTTCATTTACCGAACAATTAGAGTCATAACGAAGGTATCTATCGTATCGTCTCTAACATGGATTGCACTAACGAATATCAGGAATGCACCTTCCTCTTGTCAACGGGGAAGACATTTCCATACCTTCTGCCTATCCTTCCTACAACGTCGCATACCTGATAGTATATCTTCCTGCTGACCTTAGGCATGTTGACGTTGACCAAGTAAGAACTGTGGTATTGGATAAAGTAAAGAATGCAAGAGAAATGGGTGGATTTGAAAGTGCGAAGTCCTTAGCAGGAAGGAAGGCTTAGTGAGGCGCAAGATACAAGAACTCCTAGCCATCAAGTAGTCATGATGTCAGCAGGTACATCAGCCAACCAGTCAGGTCATGAAATAGGAAAGCCGATTAATTGCAAGGTGTTTGAAGTATGCCTCGCATATGCCGAAGAGTCCAGAGGGTTACCTTATTTGCACGACGTTACCGCTCACTCACTTCCGTGGTTTCACTGATTGATTTGGTGCGCTTACAGCGGCAATGTATGCACGCCGGGTTGTTCAAATAGTAGAGCCGCAAGATTCCCAATGAGACTCCTGCGCGAGGGCATACCATGGCTTGGTATTAATGAGGTCTAAGCACAACTCAAGGACGTGAGACCTATTACGACGACAGCTTTTGGCCTCCTGGTCTTCGCACCGCATCGGTGATTCTCTCATAAGATGCTTCTATCATCCCCCTCTGATTGTTCCCGGTCCGAGATTGCTTATAACCCAGGTATCAATTTAAGTGTTTCTCACGGCTTTCCTTATTTCAAGCCCTGAAACTTCTGCTACTAAGGTCTTCAACTCTACTGGTACTGGCCCCACCACATCCAAAAATCTTTTCCCGTCCACTGATGCTGTTAAGACGACAAGACAGAAAATTCCCGAAATTTACCATCGTTCACCGACCATAGATCTACCCTCCAGTGGGCTATCGCGGTTGCGAATTTTGATGGACGAGCATACCTTTGTATTATCCACCTGGGAACCGCAGACACAGGCGAGGGAGTCTTCGAAGAGATACTGAAGCAGCTTCGCTTTAATCCAAACGCAAATCTTGGCGGCGGATGGACCACCCGGTTCTTCACCAAGATCGAGCCTTGCTGTCCGAGTCATAAATTACGCACTTCTTTCTTCCTTGCTGTGAGCGCTAAGACTTTCGCACTCCCTGTCTTCTCTGCTAGTACCGACCTCCTGCTTTGGAAAGTCGATATTTTGACGCTCAAGCTCTTGGCGGAATATCGCCTGTTTGGCCGTTTAGCGCGAAAGGTGTACTGCGTATGGTAAGCTTTTAAAGATGACATATAGATAATGCCGCAGTCATTTGCTTTAGGCACAGTATAAGGATCTTCAAAGACCACAAGACCCTTTGGTGTAGAGTGGCAACTCACAAGGATCTAGGGCGGAAATGGTACCTTCGGTGACAAAACCCTTCGCAGCTCATAAGGTTAACCCCCTTCGTAACCCACAGGTCCATCACAAGTATTATGAAGACGAACTCCTAGCAACGAAGCATACTGCAGGAAGCAAGTAACACAAACAAGAAATATATATGAGAATATCATAAATCTTGTAAACCTAGCTTTATACCTCACCTGTAAATGCCAAAGCTCTGGCCGATGCAAAATGCTCACCAAACCCCGGAGCGGAACATATTCTTGATATTAGGCAGAAACAACGTTTGTACAATCTAAGACCTTTATTAATTTACTTCTTATTCTTCTCAGCCAAGTATTTCTCATGCTTGGCAATCAATTCCTTCCTGCATCATAGTCAGCTCAATCAACCGATAATTCGGATCTGCTCCGGTCGTGCATAGATTTCGCCCTGATTAGAATCCAAAGAACAATCGGAACTTACTGTAATTGCATTGGCACAGGACTGTAATGGCTAAACTCCATCGAGAATTCCCCTTTCCCCTGCGTCGCTGCCCGCAACAGCGTCGAAAACCCAAACATGCTGTTCAAACTACAATCGGCATAAAGCGTGAAATCTTCAGGACCAATATCCGTATCATTGATTATTGCGTTGCGTTTGTTTAGCAAGCCCACAATATTTCCTTGAAACTCGTTGGGTGATGTAATTGTTGTTTTCATCAGAGGTTCCAAAATTTGTGGGCGACCGGCGTTGAAGGCTTTACGGAAGGCTTGCTGCGTAGCGAGTTTGAAGGCCATTTCTGAGGAGTCGGTCATATGCGTTGCACCGTCGTTGACTACCATGTGCGTACCGAGTACTCGGTGGCCTACAAGGGGACCCTTCTCGCATGCGATGAGGAAGCCCTTTTCGCATGCGAAGAGGAATTTCTCAGAAATGGAGCCGCCGCTAACTTGTTCCTCAAAAATATTTTCTTCAAGCGCGCCCGTTGGTTCCATCCAACCTACTACTCTTGCATAGTCACCAGGACCTCCGGTCTGCCTCTTGAAAAGGTGGTCGTAGGGCACCTTTTCGGAAATGGTCTCCCGGTAGGCTACTTGAGGTTGACCGGTTTCACAGGCAACATTGTATTCACGGCGCATACGCTCAAGATAAATGTCTAGATGTAGCTCACCCATGCCGGAGATGATAGTTTCCGCAGACTCAGTGTCGAAGTGGACGCGGAAAGTTGGGTCTTCGCGCTGGAAGCGGGCCATGGCTTTCGAGAAGTTGGCATAATCTTTATTGTCTTTAGGCTTGATGGAGAGAGAAATCACGGGCTCAGGGACGAACATGGACGTCATGGTGTACCCAAGGGTGCCGTCAGTGAAAGTATCTCCGGATGCACATTCGATGCCAAATACAGCGCAGATTTCTCCAGCCCCAATCTCTGCGACATCCTCCATTTCGTTCGAATGCATCCGTACGATCCTTTGGACTTTGATCTTCTTATTGGTACGGGCATGGTAAACATACATACCTTTGCGCAGTGAACCTTGATAAACGCGAATATAAGTGAGCTGACCGAAATTGCTCTCCTCAAGCTTGAAAGCCAGTCCAACGAAAGGTAAAGAGTTGTATGGAATTAGCTTGACGGGTGCTTCCGCACGTCGTCGGTCCAGCGCCAAGTTCTCAACTTCTGAGGGGTTGGGAAGATAGTCGCAAACTCCATTAAGCATTGGCTGAACACATTTATCAGCAAGGGCAGAGCCCATGAACACAGGCGTGAATTTCAATGATATTGTGGCGCGCCGCACGGCGGCTTTAAGTTGTTCAGGGGTGGGTGTCTTTTCGTCAAGGAAGAGTTCTGCAACCTCGTCATCCACATCAGCCAGTATCTCGATCAGCTGTTTTCTTCTGTCGTTGGCAAGCTGTTGGACACTAGCAGGGATCTCGTCTGTCTCAAATATAGTCTCCCCTTTGTGTCCTTGATTGTAGATAGCCTTCATCCTGATTAGGTCTACTACCCCTTCAAATCCGTCTTCCATTCCAATTGGCACTTGCAAAGCTGCCGCATGGATTTTAAGCTTGTGATTGATTTGATCGATGGCTTTGAATGGATCGGCTCCCATACGATCCATTTTGTTGATGAACGATAATCGAGGAATGTTGTACCTTTTCATTTGCCTATCAACCGTGATTGTCTGCGACTGTACACCAGAAACGGCACATAGAATCATGACGGCTCCATCTAGAACTCTTAGAGCTCGTTCTACCTCGATGGTGAAGTCAATATGGCCCGGCGTGTCGATCAGATTGATGTGATATTTCTCCTCCTTGCCATTTTCAACCTTTACCCAATCACAGAAAGTTGCCGCAGACTGAATTGTAATCCCCTTTTCTCTTTCAAGATCCATGGAATCCATCTTCGCGCCGACTGCATCCTTGCCTCGAACTTCATGTATTGATTTTATTCGCCCCGTGTAATATAGGACACGCTCGGTCGCAGTAGTTTTTCCACTGTCAATGTGCGCCTGTAAGTGTTAACTTTGTCCTCATGCCTCTCTTCAAGGCTGTCATACAGCTATACCGATGTTTCGGACTCGCGATAGACGCTGAGCTTCTTGAGGGGCGAGGTTGTCGATTATTGTCTCTTGCGCAAGGTTGTCGGGCTCCGCTGCTTTCTCCAAGCTGTTTTCATTAGCCTTAGCTTTTTACGCCGGTTTAGGAACATACACAGCTGCAGCTGCTCCAGACTGTGGTCGTCGGGCATGCCATTGTACGTGTATTGATAGTCGTTGTGGTTGTAAAGGGCGTAGGGCAACCGAAGACAGGCATTTGGACGAATTCGGGCATAGGGGGCGTGAAGTAGGACGGAGAAGTCTAGATGATGATGATAAATATACCCCTAGCCTGATAACTCCACGCGCCCGCATGATGACCCAGGCTTGAATTGTGATTCCGCGTCGTCCATCTCTCGCAAAATACTCAACTTTTTCAGCCCTACGGATCGCAGATCCCTGTACTATTTCGACCGAGGCTTCCTTAGGGCATCGTCAATACTTGCCCTGCCTCGAACTCGAAACTCGTAAACAATCGCATACACAGTTGAATGACCAATCAGGACCTGTACTGTACTACAAGACATTGTGCTATGCGCTTTGCATAAGTTCCTCAAGAGTGACGTCGGGACATTGGCGAATATTTACTGCATGCGGTAGTAAATTACGAGTAGGAAAAAACTGCTTTGTACAACTCTTCATTGTTGATAAAGGCTTACGAAAAAGCGTCTGGGGCCATATAAAGGTCTACAACACGTAGACTTTGTCTGGCTACAACTGGAACAAAGTCTTCCTATTAGTAAAAGTTGCGAAATCAGAACCTGGGTAACAATGACAGAAGAATCAAAACAGGTTGACCCCCGAGCCAACGAGGAGGCTGTCAAAGAAATCTTCAACCAAGCAGCAACTAACGATGACGAACATGACGACGCAGACGATGATGCAGATACCACTACTGCTGACGCGGTAGCTGCAGGCTCGGCTACAAAGAAGAAGAAATCTAAGAAGGCTAAGCTCAAGAAGCTTATTAGTGCCAGTAGCAATCAAAATGGCGAAGCAGAAGGATCGAGTAGCTCCTCGAAATCCGCAAGCAAGCTTACGGATGGTATGGTGGAGCAACTACTCGACATGAACCCTTCCCTAAGGGGCGAGGTGGCAGGCATGGACAAGAGTAAAGCGGCAGAAACGCTGAAAAAGCTCGATGTTGCCGACCTGCTTACTGGCTTGGTACAGCGGCTTGGTGCTCTAAGCTTCTAAGTCTTCTTTCTAATCTTTGTTAGTCTGTGAGCGGCAAGAACCAAAAAGACATGGCTTCATATAAGTTCTGGCAGACTCAGCCTGTCCCTAAATTTGGTCAGTCATCTCGGAAATCGAAAGTTTTCTAAGCTGAGCGTGGACAGATGAGGCTCCTCAGGCTAGAGAAGATGGTCCAATCAAGATCATAGACTCTAAGGAGGTCTCAAAGGAACCTCGCGAGTTGATTGAAGGATTTGAATGGGTCACTATGGATGTGACAGACGAGAAGGAGGTAAGTATAAATACCCAAAGATGCAGAATAAATTCGGTCCTGACTTTTACCAGCTTGAGGAGATTTATGAGCTTCTAAATTTTCACTACGTTGAGGACGATGGAGCAATGTTCCGGTTTAGCTACTCCGTATCCTTCCTGAACTGGTATATCCGTTAATCTACCCTCGACTACGAACAGTAACGCTAAAGTAAAGCAGGGCACTTAAAGCCCCTGGCTGGCGGAAAGAATGGAACGTCGGCGTCCGCGCTACGAAATCTCGTAAACTTGTCGCGTTCATTTCCGGCGTCCCCATGAGCCTTCGCGTCCGCTCAAACATTCTGAATAGTACCGAAGTCAACTTCCTCTGCATTCACAAAAAGCTACGTTCTAAGCGTCTCACACCCCAACTAATTCAAGAAATCACTCGGCGCTCGTACGTCGATGGCACCTTCCAAGCCATATACACCGCTGGCATCGTACTCCCAAAACCGATCAGCTCGTGCAGATATTTCCATCGGAGTCTGGATTGGCTGAAATTGTATGAGGTGGGCTTCTCGCCACTACCGTCGAATTCGACAAAAGCCAGACAGCTTACAAGATATCAACTGCCGAGCTCAACCAGCACCGCGGGACTCAGGCCAATGCAGCGGAAAGACACTGACGCTGTACACGACCTTCTTGGCAGGTATTTGAAACGGTTTGAGATGGCGCCCGAGTACAGCAGGGAGGAAATCGAGCACTGGCTAGTCCACGACGAAAAGACGTCCGTCGAGCAAGTCGTCTGGACGTACGTTGCGGAAGACCCCAGCAGCCACAAAATTACCGATTTCTTCTCCTTCTATTGCCTCGAGTCTTCGGTGATTGGCAACCAGAAGCACGACAATGTGCGCGCTGCGTACCTTTTCTACTATGCCAGCGAAACTGCATTTGCGGAACAAGAACAGGGCCTCAAGGACAGATTAACCTCCTTAACGACGGATGCGCTGATCCTGGCTAAGAGTGTATGTTCTGCCCCCTTACCAACGCTTACGATTTTCCCACTGACATGCAATCCCCCAGTTCAACTTCGACGTGTTCAATGCCCTAACACTGCTGGACAACCCGCTCTTCCTCGAACAACTGAAATTTGGCCCGGGAGACGGCCAGTTGAATTACTATCTATATAACTACTGGGCGAAGCCGATAGCAGGCGGGATGGATGCAAAGAACAATGTTGATGCTTCGAAGCGTGGTGGTGTTGGAGTTGTTATGCTTTGAAGTATTTTTTCCACACAGGCTTACTCTCGAGGCCTTGGGCAGGAGAGTATGTTTTGATCGGTTAGGCACGACTGGCAGGGCGTTGGCATGTTTTTAAGGTTATGTCCTGGGCCTTTGAAATCTTCGTGGCGCGTTCAATAGGTAACCAGCAAAATCAAAAGAATTTTCCATCAGTACCAGCTAAATCCCGTTTAGCCTGTAGCCTTCCTTGGCCCCCCCTTCTTTCCTTAACCCTCGTAAATTTCTGTAGAGAAACATTCTTGCCGGCTGGAATGGGAGACAGGGCCCTGGCCCATCTTCACTCACCCCGTCTTCCCCTGAACAATCTTAAAAAAATCCACCTCTTAACTAAATCAAAAAAAATCACCTTATTCTTCAGTGATATAGATACTAAAATAGAAACTTTTATTCCATCAAGTTCGAAAGTCACGATTCAACTAGTGCACAGTGTCACCAGAAAGTCATGACCGCCGGAACTAGATTAGAGGGTATTATTCACTGCACTGTGCCAGAGAAAATATTCTTTTGACTTTTTTAATCCGGGGTTCGATTCTCATTGGAGGCGGTTGTTTTTGTTTGATTTTTGAGCTATTTCTTGAAGTAAGAGATAGGGAGAAGGTTTTTCTTTCAACCTCTACATTGATGTTTTGATAATTAGAGAAGATGGAAGAATTTAGCAAATTTTTCACATCTCGCTGATGGTAATATAGCACCAGCGAGATGCTAGTCACTGTCCCCGCCACCTCCTGGGCGGCGGCCCTGGCTAACCTGATCTCCTTTATTTTAAAAACCTTATCCGCCTGTATACGAACCTGCGCTATAACCCAAACGCCTGCAATACTACCTTGGCCACAGAGCCATAGGTCACAACGCGGTTATGTCCTGTTCCCTCATGCTTAGCGCCTAGTCCCCCAAAGAAACTCAAAAAGTTCATGCTGGAGAAATCTCAGAGTAACTCACCACCATACCTCACAATCTCCTGGCGAATTTTCTTCTCTCCGCCCGCATTCCACTCATTGACCCATCCCCCCTCTCCCAACTCCGTCCTCATCTTCACGCCGTCCATCTCTTTGATCATCAACCCTTCCTTACTAGTCGCATTAGCGGCCGCGTAGAAAAGCTTGTTGGAATGGCTCCAGGGTATATCGAAGTCGTTCCGCGCGTGTATCAGATGGAGGTTAATCCTCTTACTGCTTCTGACGTAATTCTCCAGTCGACGGGCAGTATACCATGTCTCTTTTATGCACCTCTGGAAGAATTGCTGCAGCACGGGATACGGTCGCAAGGCCGATAGCACAGGGATGAATCCGCCAATCGTATACGTAAGCATCAAGCTCGGAATATCGCTAAACGCCGCCACGAGCACCAGTCCCGCAAACTCGACCCCTTTCTCCACAGCGAAATGCTCAGCCACCGCCGTTGCGACTGCTGTGCCAAGACTCTGGCCGACGATGACGATGCGTTCCGGCGGGATTTGTGCGACGTCCAGCGCCCAGGCCACGAGAGCGATGCCATCGGTGATGAGACCACGTTCAGTGGGGTTGCCGGTGGAGTGGCCGAAGCCTCGGTAATCGGCTGTGAGGACGTGGATTTGCGAAGAGGCACCTTGGGAGAGAGCACGGTAGGAGTCGGTGCGCCAACCTTGGGCGACGGTGCCGGCGTTACCGTGAACTGCGAGTGCAGATGATCAGTCAAGGAGAGAGGGGGATTTTGGGAGAAGAGGGGGGGAGGGGAGGGCCGGACAGCTGATCACGAGGCGGGTTTCTGGATTCTGGGATAGGAGCTTGAAGGGGAGGGTTTGGGTAATGTTCGGCGAGAGACCGGTTGTCTGGGCGATTAGAGAGGGTTCGTGTTTGGCGTAGAGAGCGAGGGGCAGGATGTGCCATGCGTATAGCACCTCTCCATCTGGTGTTCCGATATTGAAAGGCTGGACTTGGTTTTCTAAAACTTTTTGAGACCCTTATCAAGAAATACCAGTAAGTGAAAACGACGCACTCAAAAACCCAAACTGCTCCGGCTTATCTGGATTCTGCCACCACGCCGTATGTATCCTATGAGCATACAAAGCCCTATTTCGAAAATTAAACTGCAGTTTATCCATTTGATACGTCTCCGCTTACTGTCGTTGAACCCAGCCATTCAGCAAAAGCGATATCAAACCAAAGTACAAAGCACCAGCAAATGCAAGCGACCAGTACGCTTTTTTGATAATGGGAGACAGGGCCATTCGATATCTGATGTGGTGGTTAGGCTTCGAGAATATCAAGAGCATAGTTTGTGCTGCTCTTGGGCTTACGGGGTATAGAAATCTACAATACAGACTATACCTTCATGAATGTAAACTCTAGAAAACAACCAAGAAGCAACGCACGCCAGAAAATTGGGATGACTGGTTGAGTGCAAGCCACGAGTAGGAAGCGGCTATTAGCCGCGCTGTTGTAGCCCTATCATGGAGTACTTGCCCCTAAGCAGTTCTACAGATTTCTTAAGAAAAAGATTGCATATGTTATACTAATGCTTTGGGGGACCTCTCTTTCTAACAGACTGTACATTGTTTGCTTACCGTCATTGCATCAAGAGGAAATCTATAACATATGTATAACAGCATAACTTACACCCCTCTCCTCGTGCGATTTCCCTACCTACTCGACCATCAAGCTCCTCAGCCTCGCCTCCGCCGTTAAAACATCCACCGCCTGCCTCACCTCCAAAACCCTCCTACACTCCCCCAGCCAATCCCAACTCAACTTCTTCGCCCACCCCTGTAGCGTGTTCATCTCCCTGGCCGCCTCATCCAAGTTGCCCTCCTCAAGCAACATTTCCGTTCTCGTTAGTACACTCTCCACATCATCGCCTACTGCCATGCCTTGTTTCTTGAACAGAAGTTTGCTTAGTGCCCAACTAGCCGCGTAGCTCGCCACGCCCGCGTCTTCAGGGAGGAGTGACGCTTTACGGACTTCGGCGGCAACGCGGCGGAAGCGGTCGATGAGTTGGGCGGAGGTGGGGACGCCGCGTTGGTAAGCGGTGGGATTAATGGAGGCGATGGCGGCATCAATGACAGGGTCGTTCGAGGCTACTTCCTTAAGGGCCGCGAGCTCATGGATGAAAGGGCGGGGACGATCGGCGTGCTCGAGGGAGGAGCGGACAGCTTCTACGGCAACCAGAAGATGTTGAGTCTGCAAATTGGCGTCAACAACAGAATTCCAGTCAGCACTAAGACGCTCAAGTTCAGAGACGCTGGTGGAGAGGTCCGACAGTTTTGAGAGGCGGCCGTTGCGTTCGGTTTCGACACGATCTTTGACCTCAGCGAGAAAATCTTTTTTCATGGTTACAGCTTGCTCGAGGAGTTCGTTACCGAGTCTCTGCTGTTGCACTTCCTTAGCGCGCCTGAGTTCGTTTTGGAGGCGCTCTTGATAGGATTTGGAGATTTTCTCGCGCTCGGTTTCGAATTCGTCTTTCCATCTAGCATCTTGATCTCTCATCTCTTCTTCGAGCCGCCTTACTAGTTCTTTTGCGGCTTTATCAAACTCTAGTTGCGTAGATCTGATCTTTTCTTGCGCAGCCTTTTTCTCTGCATCCTTCAGCCCTATAATTCTGCTGCCTACGCTTGCAAACTCATTTTTAGCCTTGGCGATCGCAGAAGAGTATTTTCCAGCGGCATTGTCTGCGTTGACTACAGTGATTATGTCATTGAGGGTCTTGACTAGATCTTGCACCAAAGGTTCGTTTGCATTCTTAACGTTTAGTGGGTCGATCCGGGCAATTGGCATGAAGACGCTTGGTTCGTCGACTTCGGGAGCTTTCTTAGATACGTCTCTAGCGGGTTCTGTCTGTCTCGGTACTGGCTTGGTGGTAGGTTTTTCGGGCTCTTTCCGAGGCGGCGGAGCTGCAGCTGTTGGCTCCTCTGTGGGAGGATTTAATTTTGTAGGAGCTGGGGGTGACTGTTTCTTGGCTTGCTCAACTGCCTTGGTCTTCTCATCACCTGTGGCTAGCGAAGGCGTCCGCTGCGCATTATCCACAATAGGCTTAGGCTTATTCGCATCCAGCGCACTCATGTGCCTGCCTTTGGTAGCCAAATCACTACCTTGACTTTGATCCTCGGCCACTCTCCACGATAGCCCACTCTTACTCGGAATCGTCACCTTGTTGTCCGACGTTGAAGACCGTTCCACGGGTTTCGTCATATTAGGGAACCGCCTTCGGAATTCTCTTTCTTCAAAGTAGAAGACAGCATCTTCTCCGAAGGGAATATATTCGGTAAAGAAGTCGTGGAAATTGTCCGACACCAGAGAGTAATAGACCCCCCCAGCATAGCTAAGACCACCAAAGAGGATCAGGTATAGGAGGAATCTTCGGAACCGTCCACGCTTCCGCCTCGGTGTGGGCGGAGGAGGACTGGAGGGCGGCGCAGGAGGTGGTGGAGTAACTGTAGAAGTTCCCGAGGATGGGGCTGTCGGCGTAATCACATTGGGATCGCGGTTCTTTTTTAGAGATACAGAAGTAGGTTGCGCAGTCTGAATTTCCCCCCTTGGAGGAGGTGGAGGCACGAGTGGCACATTTTCAGGTGGTATGATCGTGTTTGAGCTTGGCGTTGCAGGTGTAGGTATTGACGGGGACACCGAAGCTACTGGACCTGGAGCAGGAGGTGTTGGTCCTCTTGCCGTTTGGCTTTCTGAGCCAGGCAGAACGATTGGCTTAGAGTCATGGATACTCGGTTTCGTGTTCAGATCCTCCACTTTCCTATCCGCGAATGGTCTCTGGAGAATTCTGTTAGCAGAACGCTCAACAGTACATGCATAACCAAACGCACATAAGCCCCTCTATAGCGCCGGAACTTCAACACGGGCCATTGTGAAGTGGCAGATGGTCCAATTGGTCTGGGCAGGACGCTTCTACCTAGGGGCAGACTTGAACGCAGCATGATGGCCCGCACGGGCGGAGGCTTCGTGGTGATTGAGACCAAGCTGTGGCGTCCTGGCCCTGAAATTTGGCGAAAGTTCCTGGCGCCAATAATTACATAGAATAAGCGCTGTGACTAAGCTGGTTTTGGAAATCACCCAAAAAACATGTTATCGCCAATTTGACTGTATGTCACTTTGACAATGTTTTATAACCGACTGCTTAGAAACCTCGCATCGTAAGATAAGGTATTTTATCTGTGTAACCACAAGGTATTGGAAGACGTCGCGAACTCGCGATTGCGATTTTGCTGATGCACTTTCCAAAACAATCGAACTTGTTACAACAGCCATCTTCATTCTCGGTGTACTACGGTATCTGAGGTAAATTCTCGAGATAGATCCTAAGACAATCCTAAGGCAACCCAAGCGTGCCAGGCTGCTCCTACCTTATGTAGAAACATTACGAAAGCTATTCAGCTACCGGTATGAGCTAGTGGTCCTGGTACTTGACAAACAATACCCTAGCAACGAAGTACGATGGTGCTGGAAGAACCACAACATGAGCGATTTGGTCTCTTGCAACTCTATCCAGATGGAAAGTCCGAATACGTGAACACTAAACCACGTAAACTTCCACCTTTAGACACAGAGTTCGACGTATTTGCGGTTCACGGACTGAACGGGAATAGGGAAGAAACATGGACATATAATTTGGCCGGATATCACGCAGATGTGAGAGGCGGGAAAAAGCCCAAAAGTAGGCATGGAAGCTATGATCCGGGAAAGGGTGATACCAGTATGACGGAAACGCATACGGCTCAAAACCCTCTCTGGCTTCGAGACTTCTTAAGGTATGACTTTCCAAATGCTAGGATTTACTCGATCGGTTACAATTCGAAGGTGGCTGGCAGCTATGGGACTGGGCGACTCGATAGCTTTGCTCTTGAAATTCTTATCAATGTACAGAGGACTAGAGAGACTGACGAGGTAAGGACCCGCAGGCAATACGATTACTTTGTACTGGCAATGGGGCTGATCCTGTATACAGGATAAGAAAAGGCCTATAATCTTTGTGTGTCATAGTATGGGAGGCTTAGTCGTCAAAAAGGTCAGCAGCCATATGCAATCTATATTGGCAGGATACTAAAATGACTCAGGCGCTTGTTGCGCACGATGCTAAAGTGCACTACAAAAACATCATAGAATCGACTAATGCTGTACTCTTCCTCGGCACACCACATGGAGGTTCTGATTACGCCGCTATAACAAAACCTATTGTAGATATTGCACACGTCACTTTGCCGAAACCTTTTGGGACGTTCCGAAAGGATCTCATCGGCTCATTAGAGTGAAACGGTCCTGAGCTACTGGAACTCTTTAGGCATTTTCGATATATAGTCGATGAGGAGAACATTACTGTGTACAGCTTCGTGGAGCAAGATAGGCATCCATTACTATCTTCAAGGGTTTGCTCAGCTGATCGCCCTTTTTCGGTTAGCGAGAGTATGCTAATGCCCCATAGATTGTTGATGAGGCTTCGGCCACGATAGGAGCTGTAACGGAAGAAATCATACCTTTGAATGGGCATCACACACAAATAACACGCTTTCCTAGTGAAGAGAGTAACAATTATGCCATTGTGCTGATGAAGCTTGGACAACACGTCACTTCTCTTAAGTATAGAAACCGTATGTCACGAGATTGGTATGAAGGAGAGGCGACTAAAAGCCTACCAGAACATCACCTTGTTCCGTAAATTATACACCAACGAGCTACCTCCGACGAGAGGTCACCGTCACCGTCAGACATAGAAAGAGGATTACCCGATCTCTATACCAACCTCTCTTCAAGATTCGAGAGGCCCTATGCTGGATCGACTGCCAGCGTCTCTTCCGATACTGATACAATGTTTTCAGATCAGTCTAATCTTTTGCACGTCCCTTCCAACCTACCATATCGCCAAACCTTTGCAAGAAGTCGGAGTGCATTATCCCTCTCCGACGCTAACAAAGGTCTGTATTTTCGAGATAGGGCCGAAAACTCAAGTTCGTCGTCGATGCCAGTGTTTCTTGTAGATGGCAAAGTAAGCGAACATTTCGTCGGTAGAGATAATATAATGGAGCGTCTTGATGCTTTGTTGAACGTTAATGGCCCAAATCAGGCTAGAGCAGCACTTGTTGGACTCGGGGGTGCTGGGAAGACAGAGATTGCTATAGCATACGCACATCGACACAAAGCCAAATATCCTAATCATTCCGTCTTCTGGATTCATGCTGCGAGCGCCGACCGTATGCGTCAAGATTTCATAGCTGTTACTGACCGCTTGAACCTTCGACGCTACAACAAGCCAGGCGTGGATAGGTTCGAGGTGCTGCGCAAGTGGTTACAAGATTCTAAGAATGGCTCATGGTTGATCAATCTTGATAATCTGGATGATCTCAAGACACTTTCTGACTTGGGCGAACCATCATGTAGCTGTCACCCCGCTGAATACAGCTTCCTAGACCATTATCTGCCGTAGGTTCCTCATGGTTCGGTCCTTGCAACCACGAGGACTAAGCAGGTCGGAAAGCGACTTGTCCGGAGACCCTCTCAGCTGATCGAAATGGGATTAATGTCCAAGAATGAAGCGATTGGTCTGTTGAGGG
>JAABUL010000919.1_pt1 | contig 59932 bp, 117 predicted proteins | sample 5559151 | NCBI WGS metagenome assembly JAABUL01 (sample SAMN10711876, study PRJNA513368) | rock metagenome | isolation source: Antarctica rocks | place: Antarctica: Victoria Land, Pudding Butte sud
CTGCGAGTGCGCCTCGATCCTGCGTAATGCATCCAGCAACACGCCCCATCCAGCAACACGCCGAAACTTGTCCCCATATCTACTGCTGCAGCTGCACATGCGTGTTGCATCGGTGTGGCCATGGAGGGAGTACCAGCGTTGTGACACCAGACAGATGTTTCAGTAATCTTGACTGCCCTGCAGTGGGTGACTGGGAGCTGTGCGGCGACCGCTTCTACGCCCGCCATGAGCTATACACAATGGCCTGGGGCGACGTGCGGCTGCAGTATCTCAGGTGTGCCGCGGCGCCTCGAACATACGCTCTTTGGACACGCACCCTTTGTCGCCCATCCATTGCTTCGTGCAGAGAACTCTGTGCCCAGGATAGCATCGCGTCTGCTCCGCCACCGTCCTGACGCCTGCTGCCGCCATGCGACGCAGGGTGGCGTGCGCGCCTTTCGGCGGCCCGATCGCGACGGTGCGCGACGAGACCAAGCCGGTGCCGCTGGGCAGCACCTCCACCGCAGCGCCCACCGTGCGCACCTACACGGCAGCAGGTGCTAGTAACTCCGAACTTTGAAGATCGTCTTCAAGACTGTTCTGTTTCAGGACGATCAGATCAGCTGGGTGGTGGTGATGAGTCGGAAATTTTGGACCATTTGCGTCAAGCACCGCGAGTCCAACATCTTTGTCACAACTTGATCAGACGCTGGATACTTTTCACCTGTAAACACCGAGAGTCTATCGCATCTATTCTCCAGCAGTATTCCACGCTAATCTAGTTGTTATGCGCGATGTGCTTCAGGTTTCGATTGCTGTTCGTGTGGCTTTGCAACCTGTTTGTGGGACGGGGTGCAACGCCAGCTATGGCGGGTACTAACGATGACGAGGCCGGGCCTTCGGGCCTGCAACCGGCCGTGGATCCTACAGTTGTCCAGGATCAGCCCACTGAGGTCGACATGGCCGATGTAGTGGATCCACTACATCGGCCATGTCGACCTCAGCTGCCTCCGGAGGCAGCTGAGGCAGCTGAGGCGTTGGAGGTTTAGGCTGCAGTTGCTGCAGCTCAGGTAGCTTCTGACGCACGTGTTCTTTCACAGCTCCGGGGTGAGCTTGATGCTGAGCGTCAGAATCAGTCAGCAGCAGCGGACAGACTTTGCAGCTAATGCAGCGGAGTATCAGCAGCGGATGACCTTAGCGGCGGAGATTACAACCGCCGAGCGGGTGCTAAGGCGGCGCACGGAGCAGCATGCACACGCTGCGCGTGTGCTCTTGGGCGAGGTGCCCGGCGATGAGGCCCTCGCAGCTATCATGGCGTCAGCTCAGGAACAGTTGACGACTCGTGGCGGCTCCTCCCGTGCGGCACCGTCTGGTTCTCAGAATGGAACGCCTTCCTCGTGGGCGACGGTAGCCCGAAGGGGCCACCAAGCGTCGGCGTCGCGCGGAGCCCAGCAGAAGCTGGCAGCCAAGGGGCGGCCGCTGACGATCTCAGCGGCGCCGCTGGCGATGGATGCTAAACTGTGCTTCACGATAAAAGAGAAGCAACGGCGGATGCAGAACCGCCTGTGCCTGAAGTGCGGCAAGGCGGGTCACCGCATCGCAGAGTGCCGCTTCGGCACTGATGCATGAAGTGTTGGCGGAGCTGCAGCAGACAGGCCGCGGTTGTTGCACTACACATTTCAAAACTGGTTCGACAACATAGCCTCCAGCTCTGAAACCGCCCTCGCATCAAAAGCAAAAGACACACCAATGTCGTCTCAATCGACGCCGTGGCCTGTGCGCGTGTATTGCGACAAGCCAGCACCATTGCAGCTCAATGCCCTGCACAGTGTGCAGATGTTTTATCATACTCGGGCAGCGTCGGAGACGCAGCAGCCAACATTCTGTTTGACACTGCTTCGTCGGAAGTGTTCCAGTCTAGCAGGTTCGCCCGCGCCGCCAACATCGAGATCAAGACCACCCACAGCGACTGCAACATCAAGATGCCTGACGGCAGCTTGTCGCCTGTGGTGGGTCAAGCTTTGATCTCGATCCGCATGCATCAGTTCAGAGGTCAAGCACATGCCTTCGTCACGAAGTTGGCCGATGGGCTTGACCTAGTACTAGGAGTCCCCTGGCTGCGGCAGCACCAGACTGTACTGCATTTAGGCTCAGGGATGTGTAAGTTCATGCGAGGCAATCGTGAAGTGACGTTGCGCAATGGTGTTGCTGCACCTGCATCCGACACTCAGCCTGCGGTAGCTAGCGAGAAGCCAGATCTGGTTGTCTCTGCCATGCAAATGCGATCCATTTTGCGGAAGAACTGCATCAGGGTCAGCAAGACTGGCAAGGTGAAGCACAAGGGAGGGAATTCTCGCACATTTCTGGTCAGTGTGACCGGTTGGAAAATGGTGAACTGGTGGTGAACTATAAAGGCATCATCTGGGAGCCAATCCGTGCTTAACCAGATACTTGACAGTGAGTTTCCCGAGGTTTTCCCTGAAAAATCGCCTTCTGGTTTGCCTCCAGAGAGGGACATTGCATGCGAGCCTCTAGAGCCTAGAGCACAGCTACCTGTTCGGCCAATCTACAGGCTCAGTCCTCTCGAGATGAGAGAAGTGCAGCAGATCAGCGATCTTGCCAAAGGGCTGATCGAGCCAAATAGCTCTCCCTTTGGTGCTCCTGTCTTGTTCGTGCAGAAGAAAAATGGCAGCTTGCGCATGTGTGTTGACTATTGTGCGCTTAACAAGCTGACCATGAAGAACAGGTTCCCGCTGCCGCGCATTGATGATCTGTTCGATAAGTTGCAGGGAGCAAAAGACTTCAGCAGCCTGGACCTGCGACAAGGCTACAACCAAATCAGAATCCCTGTTGAGGATCGCCCGAAGACGGTGTTTCGCACGCCTTTGGGTCACTTTCAGTTCAACGTGCTTTGTTTCGGTCTGACAAATGCTCCTGCTACATTTCAGGATGTCATGAACAACGTCCTTCGAGGCTTGATTCAGAAGGGTTTCGTTCTTGTGTATATGGATGACATCCTTGTGTTCAGCAGGACGCCAGAGGAGCACACGGACCACCTGCGGGAGGTCCTGGCAGTGTTGAGCAAAATCAAGTTTTATGCCAACAAAATGAAGTGTCAGTTCTTCCAACATGAACTGACATTCCTGGGTCATGTGGTCTCTGCAGAGGGGCTCAAGGTTGACCCACAGAAGACGCGCGTCGTCCAAGAGTGGCCAACGGCCAAAGAATGTCCATGATGTATGTTCATTTCTTGGACTTGCAAGCTACTTTCGTCGCTTTGTTCAAGGCTACAGCAACCTGGTGCGACCTCTCACAAACTTGACTCGAAAGTCAACTGAGTGGCAATGGTCCGATGAGTGTCAGCGCGCTTTCGATTACTTGAAAGAGCGTTTGACTATCGCACCAGTGCTGGCTCTGCCAGATCCAGAAAAGCCTTGTGAAGTGATCACGGATGCATCTGGCTTTGGTATGAGAGCTGTCCTCATGCAAGAGGGCAGACCAATTGCTTTAGAGGGCCGCAAGCTATCAGATGCAGAAACCAGATATGCAGTGCATGAGGACGAATGCATGGCCAGCATTCATGCTTTGAATGTGTGGCGCTGTTATCTGGAGGGGGTGAAGTTCACTGTTGTGACCGATCACCACCCCAACACATTCCTGTTGTCTCAACCAAAGTTATCATGGAGGCAGGCCAGATGGTCAGAGTTTTGTCGCGGTTCGATTTTGATTGGATTTACAGGCCTGGCCGGTCAAATGCTGCCGATCCAATCAAACTCGAACCGCAACAAAAACTCTGACCATCTGGCCTGCCTCCGTGACAACTTTGGTTGAGACCACAAGAATGTGTGTGATCGGTCACGACAATGAACTTCTGGTTGTCTCTGCCATGCAAATGCGACCCATTCAGCCGCATACCATAACTGATCCTCAATGTTGTGTGTTTGGCAAGTACGAGGGCTCGGGGGTCAGGGACGTCCCTGACCCCCGACGTCGCCAGGCGTCGACGCCTGGCAACGTCGCAGCTACCATCCAGCCGCCAATGGACAACGCCTTGCTCGCGCGCATCAAGCAAGGATACTCGAGTGATGACTGGTTTCACAATGCAGGAAAAGCCCCAAGTTCACCCTGGACCCTGGAAGGGACTTGTGGTGGCACGAACGCGCGCTAATTGTGCCACATTGTGATGACTCAAGATCTGAGCTTATGCAAAAGGACATGCAGCCAGTTACAATTGACACCTTGGTACAGTAAAGACCCTTGATGGCTTACGCAGGCACTTCTGGTGGCCTGGCATGGCAAAGGAGGTGGAGGCGCACTGCAAGGCGTGCACGTCATGCCAGCGCCAAGCAACGCGCACCCCTCAGGTCTTCTGTATCCTCTCCCTGTGCCTAGTCGGAAATGGTCTGACATCAGCATGGATTTCATTGGGCCGTTGCCCATGACACGGAGTGGTCATGACGCCGCGCTGGTGGTCGTTGACCGCCTTAGCAAAATGACGCATTTTGCACCGACTACAACGACCGTGGACGGCGTTGGCACAGCTAGAATTTTCGTGGATTATGTTTTTAGAATCCATGGTCTGCCAGAGAGGATGGTCACTGATCGGGGAAGTCAGTTCAGAGGTCAATTCATGCGTGAATTGACCGGACTGCTGGGCGTCGAGCAGAATTTCTCGACCGCTTATCATCCGCAGTCGGATGGGCAGACTGAATGAGTCAACAGAGTGTCAGAGGAAAAGCTGAGGCATTATGTGTCTCCCATTCAGGATGACTGGGACGAGCACTTGGCGGCTGCCGAGTTTGCGGTGAACAACGCCAAGCATGAGAGCACGCGGGCGTCACCGTTCTATCTCAACTTTGGCCAGCATCCTATCACTTCTCTTACCCCATTCACAGCTCCTTCGCTGCCCACATGTGGCAAGGTCTGGCCTGGCAAGGTGCCGGCTGCGCAGCAGTTTCACGGCAGCTTTTCGGAGGACCTTGCCGCGGCAAAAGCAGCGCTACAGAAAACTCAATCATAAAATTGAGCTTCCTGAGAACCCCAAGATGCATGATGTGTTTCATGTTTCGCTGCTCAAACCGTTCAGAGACGATGGCACGAGACAGCCGCCGCCTCCTGTTCTGATGATTGATGGAACCCCAGAGTTTAAGGTTGAGTCCATCTTGACTCACCGCGAGCGCTGGCGCGGAAAGAAGGAAAAGCATTCTGACGAGCACAAAGGTCAAAAATTGGTCATTGACTATTTTGTGCGGTGGAAGGGCTACGGCCCTGAGCACAACACATGGGAACCTGATGCAAATCTCACAAACTGTGATGAGGTGCTCCAGGAGTATTGGAATAGGCCGCATGCTGCAGCTGTCCCGCTGAGTCACTCAGAGTCACTGAGTGACGGCATGCGTAATTTGTGGCTGCCCACACAGCCGCAGATGCTATTACTGTTCCAGATACTGGTGTTGTGCAGGTCGGCTCAAAGAGAAAGCGCCGTCCTGAAGCTAGCCCTTCGGCTGCTTCAATAGCCAGTTCGGCATCGGGTTCTGCAGGACACCGGCCGAAGCGCCGTGCGGCGCACAAGACCAAGACTTGAAGATAAGCTACTGAGAGCCGCCGGCTTCAGTGAACACACAACCCCAGCACGGGTGCCAAGACCAGTGGGCACAGGGACGATTTCATAGTATGGAAGGTGGTGCTTGAAAGGCGGCAGGCTGGGGCGGTATGGGACCCTCGGTTTGTTTTCAGATGGCGCCGCGCTGCGGCAGCACGTGCGGATGAGACTGTCACAGCATTTGACAACCCCATGTCGGCCGAGGACGTTCGAGACTAAGGGGGGAGGTCTGTCACAACTTGATCAAGGCTAGTAGCTATTAGGACTCAATGCAAGCGTTAAACCGTTGGACATCCAAGTCGAACACCGCGCAACAGTAGTTGCGTTGACATGCAGCGGCGGCAGTCCGGCGGCTGTAGCCTCGCATTTTGCTATCGATCTGGCATATAATGTTCCCACCTGCAGCTGCATGCAGCCTCAGCTGCAGCTGCAGCCACTGTACGGCAGCACAGATCTGTGCTGCTCGATCTAGATCGACGCACGAGACATGTCCACAATCCCATTTCCAGTCCTTGCATCAAGCAAGCGGCAGTCCAGCATCATCTCTCGCTGAGCTCCTCCTCCCGCTCCTCCTCCGAGCTGCTGCTGCTGCTGCTGCTGTCAGACCTGGAGACATGGAGTCTTCAACGCGTGATGACTTGACAGAGACGCTGCCCACAGGCGCCTCTGCGGGCGGCTGAACATCCGCCGATGCCCCGCTGCTTGGCTGCCCTGATGCCTGCTGCCGGGGGGCCGGAGGCAGCAGCTGCAGCTCCGGCCCCAGCCGCTGCCGCTGCCGCTGCCGCACCAGAGTCGCCTGTAGCCGCACCTGAATTGCGGCCGTCGGACGGCGCCGACCTACAATGCATATGTCACCGAGCGCAACGTCTTACTTGCCTTTGCGGGCCCAGCAACCTGCCGCAGCCTTCCGTGCCGCCCAGCGCTGCTTTCTAAATCACGGTGTTGCCGCCGTTCTTTTTCAGCCAATGTTGCCCAATGTGGTTTCTATGCACCTTGGGCAACCTTTTTTCCACCTGCAATCCCGCCAATCGCAGCCTCTCCCTTGTATTGTAATGCCATCAACCCGCCGCAGCGCAGCCTTCATGCTGTCTGGCACTGCATTTTGAATGATACTGCAGCCTTCATGCGGTCTGGGGTTCCGCCGTGGCGGCGGCAGCTGACGGACGAGCTGCGGCACAGTAGGCCGCCCATGCATAGAGTGCAAACTGTGCTTGATCACAACACTGGCTCCTGTGAATGGATCACTGTTTCGGCCGTGTAGTAGGGTGCGATCCATATATGCGGCGCTTGCAATTGCTTCTGAATGTGTCGTGGGCGGGACTACTGGGCCGCCTGTCAACATGCAGCACGGTGCGCGTCGTGCCCCCACACCATTTCATCGCATCGGTTTTCCACGGCCAGCAGCGTCTTTGGCAACTCAACAATCTGGTTACGGCAAATTTCTTGCCACGTTTCGTTCGCCCTCTTGAGTACGGCAGTACCGCGGAGTTGTCCGCTGTCAAGGGCCGAGCCGTGAGAACGCTGCCTCATTACCACGGTTCGCAAAAACTTCTTCTCAGATCGACTACAATACACGGCAACATGAAGCTGTGCGTCGTGCTCGCCGCGTGTGCCCTTCTGACGGTGTCGGTCGCCGAGCGTGCAGAGTGCGGCATCATCCCCAACGTTCAGGTGCAGCCACTCCTGGAACTGAGCCTGATAGACGTGACAGTCACATGTTTTATTTATAATCACTCTAGATCGGTTGCAGCTCGATGCGCATGCGCGCATCGGCGCGATTCGCACAGAACGGCGGCTTGAGCACCGGTTCGTGCTGGAAACGACACTTTGGTCCCCGATGGCTATAATCTGTCGGAAGCAAGGCCCGCGTCTTTGCAAATCATATGTTACCAGTAACTAGATTGCATAGAAGCCTGTAGGCATCAGAACGGCGACTCTACAGCAACTGCACTGCTCACAGATCGAGTTGTGATCGCCAAGGTCGGACTGTCCCCGGGACCAGGCTCGCTTAGCCTGGACGACCTGGGATGCATGCATCTCACTCATCATTAAATATTAGACAAAGGACATCACTTTCCACCAACGCGCGCGTCTGTGATGATACTGCCACAGTGTACGGAGACTGCCGCCTTGCTCGACACCTGAAGTGCAGCTGGGCGACAGTCCTCCGATTGTCGCCGCGTCCATGACAGTAGACTATTGATGCTGTTCTCTTGTATAAAATGGCGTCCTTCTGGGATCGTGTGCGTGGAGGGCTCAGACGGGTGATGCCTTCCCTGGGGGACGACTGGAAAGCAGCAGCAGCAGCTGAGGTTCGCGCTAACAACCCTCATGGTTGCAGAGGGCAGGCCAATCATGCCTCCAGTGCACAGTCAGGCTCTCACAATAATGTCGACTTTGGTGCTCGTGCAATGACACATCTCCTGATGATGACTGCAGAGCGCATCGTCCAGCAGCAACGCCGCTGGCGCCTGGACTTCTTCGTCCCCCTCGGGCCAGGCGCCGCTGCTAACCTACAAAGTGCTGACGCTGCCGCGGCCGTCCAGCATGGGCGCCTACCTCAACTTCAGCGTGGTGAGTTACCCCTTCGCTATACCATGTGCTCGAACATGCACGGCGGCCAACTGCACATTAGCTGCGAACCCGGCAGCTGTACGCCGCCGCCGCCGCAAGGCCGCCAGCTTGCAAGGCCGCGGCGTGCCATCAGTCGAGCCCGCTGTCAAGAGACGACCCTCGCTGCCGCGGCGCACAAGATTCGTCTCATTTATACAATACGATGTGCTCGCAGGTCGACGTCGGCACCGGTCCCTCCACGGTGCTGATGCTGCATGGCTTCCCCGACTCTGCCCAAGTCTGGCGCAACCAGGTACGGCGGCGGATTCACGCGGCAATAACAGCAGCTTTGACGTGCTCAGCGCCTCAACTGAGGGTCTGTTGGCAGCAGTGCAGGACCTTATGCAGCGGGTGATGCGAATCGAAAGTGGCAGCGCATGACCATGCTCACTTCTGACTCATTGCCTTCGCAGGTGCCTGCCCTGGTGAGAGCCGGGTACCGCGTCATTGCTCCCGACCTGCGCGGCTTTGGCAGCACGGACAAGCCTCAGGTGCTGCCAGTAGACTTTACCGCTCAGCAATGCGCTGTCTGCACCTGGGCCATGGTCCTGCATAGTGCTGTGTTGAGCAGTGCGGCATTGATGAAGCCAGTCAAGCATGCATGGGCTGGCATGTGCGCAAGGTCGTGCACGCATCGCAACATACAGCTGTGCGCTGCCCCGCCATGACCTCCTGTGCACCTTGCATCCCTGACTCCTGCTTCGCAATTCCTGCTGCAGGAGGCGTCCGACTACGATTTCCTCGAGCTGGTCACCGACCTTGTGTACATCCTCTCGGTGCTGCAAGCGCCCACCGACCTGAAGGCCATCATTGCGCATGACTACGGTGCGGCGGCGGACTGCAGATCGATGTCAGCCTTGCAGCGCTTCTGTCTTACAGTGCCGCCCTTATGCCTTGCCCCCGATGGCCTTTGCATTCTGCTTGTCCTGACACGTCTTATTTGGCTGTCATCGGAATCTTGCTGCTCTTTGGTGCAGGCACTGCGCTGGGCACCTTCCTGACGTCGCTCAACGGAATCATCCCCCAAATCCCTTTCAAGTGCGTCTCCTACGCTGGCCGATGCGTCATCAGCCAGTACTTCACATGGCTAGACGCACGCTCCTTGGCATTACTTGACATGACAAAAGGAGAGGCTGCTTGCTTTTCCTCCTGCTCGTTGTGGCTGACACCTGCCCGCTGCCGTATGATGTTGCAGGACCGAAAGCTACGTCATGATGAGCACCGGTAAGCCATCACCACCATTCGCTGCATTGGGCGGCGTTGCAATGCCAGCAATACACTGGATTTGAACATCTCTTAGTTACGGCAGTGACAATAGGCCATGTCGAGTCCACTCACCGCTGGCCGCAGGTCACCTGAACTACACTGCGAAGTTTGCTGACATCAACGACAACCGCGTCCGGCAGCGCCAGCTGGCCTGGTACTGCCTGTACTTTCAGGTGCGCGAGCCTCACCACTTTCCCGCTGGGAGAGCTTGAACGCTTTCAACATTCAAGCCGACTTCAGGTCTGGCGCCTCATGTTCAACGGTTTTCGAGGCGCCGCCACACACACCGCATACATGACTGTGACTGCAGGGAGTCGGCATCGCCGAGCAGGGCGTCTCCGATAACGACTTTGCGTTCTACCGCAAGGTTTTCGCCCCCAACACGCCCAAGTTCATCGTCGATGAGCAGGTCAGCTTCACTTTGGAGGTCATCGTCATGGATTTTGTGCTGCAATGATCATGCTGAACCATGCGCTTGATCGTGGCGCGCTGATATAATGTCGCTACGATGGCTGATTGATGTTGAATATATTCTTGCAGATTGCTGCTTTGAGCAAACCTGTTGGCAACAACACCCTCGGATCCCTGACATCAGGTACATATGTCGCGCATTAGCACCCAAGACATGTTCACTGCATGTTTGTGGATCTTTACCACGGAGAGACAAACCCCCATGTCATTCAACCAAGTCACTCACAAGTTTTTCGGGTGTGCAGCTTTCAATTGGTACCGCAACCCTACAACCGGTGTAACGGCCGAGAAGTTCAACATCCCCGGCGCGCCGGCGCCGGGCACGGCGATCCCGGACATCTCTGTCTCCACCCTGGGCATCTGGGGCACGGACGACGCGTACGTCACCAAAGAGTGGTATGCATCCAAAGAAATATCCTCCAGCCTGCCTGCTTGAGTCGTCAACGATCTGTGCCGACACGACGTGCATGATGCATGAGTTCCATCATCACGCTTGCACCAAGTTCCTGGCCATACGTACTGCACTTCTGACAACGCCGCCATGTTGCTGCCGCAGGATGCAGGCGTCCGCCAGGTGAGCTGCGGCAATGCCATGCATCAGGCAGCTGTCTGCCTGCTGCTCTCTGAATTTTGTTCCGCAGATGTTGTCACACTGCATTGCTGTTATTCAATTTCACAAGTCAGTGCAGTTGTATATTTCAGTCTGCTCAGACTGATGCATGCGTGTTGATTTTGCAGGTTTGTGGCAAAGAACAAGTACACTCTGCGGGTGGTGAACAGCGGCCACTGGGTTCCGCTGGAGGCGCCGCAGACTGTCAACAAGCTGCTGCTTGACTTCATTCCCAAGCCGACCAAGGGCTGAGCATCATTCGTAATGGAGGCTGAGCCTCGTCATCGTTTGTTTCACATGCCCTTTTCAGCAGAGGTTCTTCACTTCGATTGGCTGCCGCAACGAATCATGTTGCCACACAGCAGGCACGGGACAAGACTACTGAGAATGTGAATTGGGAACATGACCGGCAGCAATGAAAATGCATCAGCCGCAGGTCAGAACTACAACTAGTTTATTGCCTAGAGCTTTATTGCCTAGCGCTTGTCATGTTCCCAACAGCTACTTGGGAGCAGCTGTCACATATTCTACCAGCTCGTCCGCGGTGATGTTGTCGTCGATACTCCTCCGCACCTGCACAAGTCGACATCAAGAGCAGTCAGTGACGGAAGGGAAAGACGGGAATCCTGAGGCGCGTGTTCACCGGCATGCACTCCAATAAGCGAGTACACAAATGCACGTTGCACTATGCCGACATGCGCACTTATAAAAGACATCAAGCAGACCGAAGCCGGGCTGCTCATCACGCTGGGTGGCCAGAGGAAAACCGGTGCCGGGCTGCTGCTTGAGACGGGCCAGCCGACAGCCACCACAATTGAGCAGCGAAGAAAGCGAAGATGATGAATGCAGATTCTCAATAATAATAATCACCTTTTCATACACGTGGTAGGCGTTGGGGTACTCCTTGTCCAGCCGGTGGCGCATGTACCGCCACGCCGACTTGTCGCCGTCCCAGGAGCACTCGATGACGCGGTTCACAAACTCCGAGGGCTCGTGCCCTTCCGGGAACGTCACCTCGGCGTCTGCAGGCGCCACAGGCGGACTTTGGGTAGAATGTTCTGTGCGACGACAAGCAGGGAGAGCGCAGCTGACGTGCAGACGCGATGTGAACATGCTAGAGTCAGTACTCTGCTGTCAAAGGCTTGGCTGTAACAAAATGTCCCTGCGACACAGTAACATCTTGCCAATGATTCACCTGGTAGCGGCTCCAGAGTCGGCTGCTTGCAGCGGCTCTTCAGCAAGCACAGCTGGAAGCCTGCAGCAGCAAAACAGCAGCGCATTGGAGTTCGAGGACGAAATTGAATTGACGAAATTGAATTGAGTTTGACTACAATCCATACACACATGCAATGCACGCTGGACCTCCACTACAACCACAATGACAGTTGCGACCCGCTGAAAGTCATGCACCGCCGGTGGGCGATCGGCGCAGCAGAAAGTCGACCGAGTTCATCTCGGGGAATTTCCACTTCAGCAGCTCCTCGCACGTCGCCGGTACGTAGGGGTCGTCACCCTGCAGCCAGGATACGAACCCGTCTCAGTTTGCCAGCAGGAGATGCATATAGCCGTCCACAGCTCGTAGCGCCATGCCTGTGACATTGTTGTCCCCACAATTATTGTCCCCAGATGTGCTGTGCCCTTGAGAATCCACTCCAGGCTTCTGCTGCCCTCCAGGTCCGGTATCCATGAGAACAATCTACGTTCAACACAGTAGACCGTGCACAGTATGAAACGCAACCGCCTTCCCAAAACCTCACCGGCTGGAAGATGAGGCCGTCGGACTCGTGCGTGAGCTGCTTCATGAACTTGCTGAGCAGCTTGGGCGTCTGCTCCAGCGGCCAGAAGTCCTTGTGCCTCAGCCCAAACTCCTCCCTGGATTCAGCAAAAGCCGCACCATCCGCAAAAGCCAAGACCATCGCCATCCTGCCCGCCAGCCGTGAGTGAAACTGAACCGTCAAGCGCCTGCCCAGCTGCTCGTCTGGCGGCCCGGGATCGTCAGCTGAGGTGTTCCACCGCCCTGTGGGCTGCCGTCGTGGTTAGGGCCGTGTTTCGAACTTCGTGCGATGCGACTGAGGCTGTGTTTACCTGTCGTACAGGTATCGCTGCGCGGGCTGCCGCCGCTCCCCGTCGCGCGGCCGGATGACGTGCTGCTGCAGCATCTTCGTCCGCTCCTGCGCGGTGCCAGCGGGGGCGGTGAGCGCGTTTGGTTCCGGCCCAGGGCAGCTGAGCCGTACACGCAAGCATCGCAGTCGCAGACATCGAGGAAAATCTTAGAGGTGGGAAGCAGGCATGGCAGCGCATGAATATTCAATCTGGCTCTGGAACTTTGTTCAAGAGGCCTGTGTGGCCGCAGCAATGCAGGCGATCAGGGAACGGCACAGCAATGCTCACAGCTCTGCTGCTGGCTGTCCCCTCCACTGCATGAACAAGTGAACCAGCACCTTGAAGGGGCGGCCGGCGACGACGTTCTGGTTGAGCACCATGAGGTCGTAGGCGAGGTAGCGCCGGCGGCAGGTGCCGCTCGCGTTGTCCTCGTCCACCACCATCTCCCCGTCCAGCAACGTCATGTGGTGCCGCTCCCCCGACGGCCTGCGGCAGGCCACGAAGTTGCTTACACGATGTGTGATGCAATTGATGGAAAATGGATACACGATGATGCATCCTGGTGGTTGCTGATTTGCTGACGGCACAGGCCGAGAGCGGATCTGCAGCTGCTTAGCACCAGTTCGGAACCACACACACGCCCGAACCATGCACGAGAAAGAGCGCACCCCGGGACGATGCAGCGCATCTGCACGCGGCGCACGCGGAAGGACCGGTCGATAACGTACACGCCCCACTTGCACAGCAGCAGCATGTACCGCGTCCCGTCCGCCTTCCACGTCACCTACAATTGTAGTCGAGTCATTTGCGGGTCTCATAAAACACCATCGGCATGGGTGTGTCCAGGCTGTACAGGTGCGAGTCGTGATACAGCCATGGCAGCGTGGCATCGGCGGCGATGACACGGGACACGCTTGGCGTGGCAACAAGGGGTTGAGCCAAAGACAACAAGCTCGCCAGGCTGCAGTGACAGCCTGCACAGCCTCACTCAGGCTGATTAGCGATGCGCGCACTAGGTTATGCAACCGAAAACCCTCAAGTGTCTGCGCACCAGGTAGCTGTCACGTTGCTCGCGCAGCATGTGCAGGTTGGAGCGCGCCAGGGACACCGGCTGCGAGCCCGGAAACATGATGCGGCCTTCCTCCGGGCCTCGCTGCAGCAGATACCCCATCGTCACCTCCTGCACCTGCGTGATTGTCAAAGCATACAGAAACAGTAAACCGATTCGCCTCTTCGAAGCATACTGGACAAGGTTCGCCAAGATTTGAATCTGGCACACACACATATTGACGCATAACTTGATTCAGCATTTCTCTTCAAAGATATTTCATCTTCAATCAGGTTAGGGCAGCCGGTGGGAACACAAACCTGCGCTGCCTCGTCCTCGTCGATGGCCTCGCCAATGACATCGTCGTGCTCCATTTTCTTTGGCGCCGCCACCTCGGCAGCTGCCACCTCCTCTGCAGTGTGTTGCAATGTGCATGTCAGATCTTGCTGTTTGATCCTGGAACACGAACACACGACAGGGGCTGCGTGTGCTCGCCATCAGCGGCATTGACGACTGAGGGGCCCACAGGCGCTCAGTCGTGCTTATGCTTGAACAGGCAAGCGGTTGCTGGCCGGTAGGCACCGCAGTTTGGTTGTCAGGTGATCGTGAATGCTGCCGCATACGATGTTGGGCGGCTGGGGGACGCAATATAGACTTGCACACAGTTGTGCTTGCGAGATTGCAGTGCCATTACAAGCATGCAGTGCAACGACACATGACTGATTATGCATCCCCACCTTCGAGGTCCTCTGGCCTGGGAGGGTCCTCGTCTTCGTCCTTCCACGGCGGCGTCGGCGGCGGGCCCATGGCCGATGGCCTGCGGCATGCACACTGTGTTGGCCCGTCTGGCTACACAGAGCATGCTTCAGGCTGCTAACGCACATCAGCACTCGGGTCGCGAAAGCCAGCACACAGCTGACCTCGAGTCACACCTGCAGGGTGCCGGGAGGCGTTGCAGCTGGCAGTTCATTTGCCATACAGGATTTTGGCGCGTCAGCAAGCGGCGTTTGTGCATCTGCTGAAATCTCAATTTTCAATATGCACCTGTGCTCGTGGTAGTAGTCGAAGAGGCTCTGCACGTAATCCTCCTTGTAGATGCCGGGCGGCCGCAGCTTTGCAAACTGCTTCACCGCCTCTGCCACTGACAGGCGCTGCATGAACCGCAGCATGAGGCTGACCAGCACATACCCTGCGAAGAAGCAGAAACCATTCGTGTCCTCGTCATGCCCTCCTGAAAGCAGAAATCTCATCAAGTACGTCGGCCCATCTGGCGGCCAGCAATGCTCAAAGTGTGTGCAGCAGAAGAACATGTGGGAGGCAGTGCATGGTGCTCTCAGACTGTATCCCGGCCCGCCTGACCGCCCGTCCCACCTGTGCGGTTGAAGCCGTGCGTGCAGTGCACCACGATGTGCCTGTCCGGGTACTCCTGCATGTAGTTCAGGAATAGCCAGAAGATGTGGTTCACCAGCTCCGCCTCCGGCACCGCCCCCCGCCCCTGCATCGGCACCTGCGCCGCGGCAACAACAGCACATAGTCAGGACGGCAGAGAGGTTCAGCTTCAAGCAAGGTAATGTGCAGAGCCCGTCCTGCATTCGTTGTGCATTTGGTGTTGGCCCATGCGTAACTCTCGTGCTTGTGCACTGTGTATTGCATGTGATCGCTGAGTTGCAGGCTGTCCGCCTGCATCGTCCCCCGAGTGCAGGACCGTCAGGCATGTCAGCAGGAGTTCCGCACCTTGTGGTGCGGCACCTCGAGCCACTCCTCCACGCTGTAGTACTGCCAGGACTTTGTCAGGTCGATGACCAGGCCCACCTGCCAAGAGCAATCTCCAAACTGCCAATGCAAGGTGTCGCAGCCGCCAGGAAGTGAAGAGGAGATGAAATCGCAGGTTCAGACTTATGACATAATGGGTGTGCAAGCATCTACACAGCCTCACCTCCTTGCCCTCTGCCCGCAGCTTCCCGATGAGCATCTGCGGCGTGAAGCGCTTGTGCTCTGGTATGACCTCGTTGTACTTGGCGCCCAGCGGCACCTGAGTTGCGGCCCAAACAAATTTGCACATTGGAGATTCTGTCTGCGGTCTGGCTGAATTGGGCAGGGTCATGGCAGCAGAGCAGCTTCTGCAGTATGTGGAACAAGCTGGAACTTGCCTTGACCGGAATGAGCTTCCCCCACATGCCGCCCATTGCCGGTGTGTCAAGCCAGCCCGGCGGGATGCGCGGACCAGTGACATTGGGCGGCACCACATGCTGTGCTGGTCCTGCACCTGTCGAAGGCGCGAATCCGTTGGCCGGCCCGTTGGCCTGCTGTGCATCGGCTTGCTGCACGGCAGCCTGTTGCAGATGATGGGCGCGTCGTCAGGGGCTCATGTCCATAGCGCGCTGCAGTTGATGCAGCCGGCAGCGGGCGCGCACATGCATCCATGCATGCCGGCACGGTACCTGGTGCGCAGGACGCTTGCTGTCAGTCTGCTCAGCAGGCTCGGCGCTGTCGTCCAAGCTCGCAGCGGGCCGCTTACGCGAGTCCATCGCTGCCACGCCGGAGCGCTTGCAGCATGCTGAGCCAAGGGCCCTGGGGCTGTTGCGCGCGCACAAAACGAGCTCAGGGCACTTCGAGAGCTGAGAGCGACTGGTCGAGATGCTTGCGGTGCTGGCACGAGTGCTCACTCGTCCAGCTTCGGCTGTGAAGGTTTGAGACTGCAAATCCTCTGTGCAGGCCTCCAACGATGTCGACTGCGCAGCGTTTTGTTGTCAGGGGAGGCTGTTCCTGAGCCAGTTGATGATTGCTGTCGACTCGCAAGTTGCAAACTGTCAACTCAGGCTGGGGACGAAGGCGAGTACAACACGAGTACATGCACTTGACATGCACTCCAGGTCCCAATCTCGTTTGCAGCGCCACTTTCACATGTGCAGTATCTGTTGTTCAACACATTGCAGAGTTTGTGCATAGTACGGTGAGCAACAAAGTACTTCGGGCTCGTCATTGGGCAAATGATCTGAAACGCTATTGTTGTGTACAAACGCCCTGCAGTTTGTCTTGTCGAATCCACGTATTCAGCTACGTTTCTTGAGGTCGTAGCTCTTCCTTGCGCGATACAAGTCTTTTGGGAAAGTCAAACCGAGATCAGAACTAGCACCGCAGCAAGCGTGCACAATGGCGTCACCGCCGGCGCTTGGCGCCTGGGAGCAGCTGATGCAGCAGCAGGCTGAGGCGTACCCAAAGCCGTCCAGCTACAGCCCCAGCTACGGCACAGCGGGCTTCCGCACGGAGGCCAGCCTGCTGCCGTCGACAGTCTTCAGGTCCGCATGCCGCCAGGGACCGTACTGCCGCTTCCCACTGCATGTGCATGTTGTTTCACAGAGATGGCACCCATATGCTGGAGCAGTATTCCATTCACGTCCACCGATCCAGCTGTGGCTGCTCAGGTGCTCGGCGCTCATGGCGGCCCGCTCGCGGCTGCTTGGTCGAACCACCGGCGTCATGATCACTGCGTCCCACAATCCGGTCGAGGACAACGGCGTCAAGCTGGTGGACCCGGGCGGCGAGATGCTGGCTGTATCTTGGGAGGTGAGGGAAATCTTTTGCTGTTGCAATCGCATCATGGCTGCAGGAGTGTAGCTCTCTCAACTGAAACAAATGCACAATCCTGTGCACAGGAACATGCCACGAGTCTGGCGCAGGCGGCCACCGCAGCAGAGTTTGCCTCCGCAATGCGCGGCCTGTACGAGGCTGAAGGCATATCACGATCAGGTAGGGCACGACACGCCGGCTGCATCTTTTTTCCAAACATGCCGCTCAAATTTTGCATATATCCACATATGAATGGACGTTCACACATCAAGGCTTGTCGATACCACAACTCTTGCTTACAATCTGCTGCAGCGGAGGCGAGGGTCCTGTTGGCGCACGACAACCGGCCGAGCGCGCAGGGGCTGCTGGAAGCGGCCATCGCGGGCTGCAATGTGGGGTCGCACGATGCCCCCGCAGCGGTGTCCTTTGGCGAGCAGACGACGCCCTGCCTGCACTGGGCGGTCATGGCGCACGGGCGGGCGCATGAGGGGCAGCTGGCGGACGCGTACATCGCGGACCTGGCAGCCGGCTTCGGCGAGCTGCTGACCGGCTGCCCGCCGCCGCTGGAGACGCAGGTGAGGGCACGTTTAGTTGTCGCTCCATCGCGATGTGTGTAAACGCACATCAAATTGCAAACCTGGCGGCCGGCTTCGGCAAGCTGCTGACCGGCTGCCCGCCGCCATTGGAGATGAGGTCAGGGTGCCGCATTGCTTAGATTCTCTGCGTGAAACGTGCATGAATGTGCACATTAAACGCCACACAGCCATGCGTGAGTGATCAGCGACAGCTCGGAAAGACAAGACGCTTGCAGGCAACAGTGCGTCAGGATGTGGCTGCGCGGTGTGTGGGGTCATCACTTCATGATAACGCTTTCCTCATCCACGCTCACATTCACATCCACATCCACCTCCATATTCATATCCACATCCACATTCTGATTCACGTTCACGTTCAGGTTTATGTGCACCTCGCAGGAAGTGCTGGTGGACTGCGCCAATGGCGTCGGCTATGCGGCGCTCAAAAAGCTCTGCGCCATTCTGGAGGCGCAGCCCGCGGGCGCGGCCTTCCAGCTGAGGCCGGTCAACGGTGGGGAGGGGCAGCTGAACGAGGCCTGCGGCGCGGATTTCGTGCAGAAGGAACGGGCGCGGCCAGCGAACTTTGCATCGGCTCCCGACGGGTCGAGGTGTGTGGCGTTGTTCCCTGCTGCAGCTCGCCAGCCGTGTGCCAGTGCCACGCGTTTGGATCAGGATGGCGCCTTGATGAATCGCTGTGAGAATGCCACAGAGAATGGTGCTCTGCTGCAGGTGTGCTAGCATCGACGGCGACGCCGACCGCGTCGTCTACTTCTCCCCAACGGCAGACCGCGTGGAGCTGTACGATGGCGACAGGTAGAGCTTTGCAGTCACACTTCTTCATCGCCTGCGCAATCTCGTGGATTCCATAATGTTTTTCATCCGGCTTTCGGATGTGGGAGAACAAATGCATCGTCTCTTGAGTCTCCTGTGACAAGCGCAGGATCGCGGTGCTCGCAGCAAAGCTCATCATGGGGCTCCTGGCTGACCTGGAGGAGGGCAAGGACCAGCCAGCGCTGCAAGTGAGTGATGCAGCGCAGCACATTTTTCCGCCAGTAAAGCATCAGCGCAGGTTCATAACTCGTGAGCAGTCGGACTCTGAACTTGCGCTTCAATCGTGTGCAGCTGGGCGTCATTCAGACAGCGTACGCCAATGGCAGCTCCACGAGGTATCTGCGGTGAGTCCACGGCAGCATTCGAGTTCGCCGCCGCCGCCGCTCTGGCAAGCACAGCAAACATCATGGGCTGGACAAGCTTTTTGTAACTGCCTGGTTGTATAATCAATTTTAGTTGCACTCCTCGAGCATGTTCAGCTCAGTGCATGACGACTCCTCGTCAGGCTTGCATATCTTCATGTTGCAGGGACGTCATGGGCTGCCAGGTGGTGCTCACGCCCACTGGGGTGAAGCACTTGCACGCGGCCGCCCACAGGTTCGACATCGGCATCTACTTCGAGGCCAACGGCCACGGCACCGTGCTCGTTGGCGGCAATGCCCAGCGACGCCTCCAGGTGTGCATTTTCTGTCTGATTTGATCAAGTACGTGATTTCAAGTCACTTGTAGTATTCAACAAACTTGTAAGACTGCTTTGCGAATTGATGAAACTCAAATTGTACTGAATCTTGCACCGTCACAAACGTCCGACAGCAATTGAGCAACCTCGTGGATACGTCATGGCGGCTCTCGATGAATGTTGAAGCTTCGTGTCTATGGTTTTGAACAAATTGGCGTGTCCTGCAGGCCATCGTGGACGCGTCACCTGGCGGAAGCGCCGCCACGTCGGCCGCAAAGCTGCTGGCGCTCTCACGGGTCATGAACCAGGTAATGCTGACCAACCCTGCTCTGCGATGCTTTGAATGGCTGACATCTGCTGCAGTCAATCAGATGTCAGGAGGTGCTGACGGTCGTCATGCGCCTGATATCAGAGTGCAATAGTGCAATCGGCCCTAGCTAATTATCCATTTGCCTCATGGCCAGGCGGTGGGCGACGCTCTGTCGGGCATCCTGCTCGTGGAGGCCGCACTGCGGCTGCTGGGCATGTCCATAAGGGACTGGGCTGCGCTGTACTCCGACCTGCCCAGCCGGCAGCTCAAGGTCCGTTCCTCCCAAACTGCTGTTGCCTCCCTTCTCTGACACGGGTCGATCCCGCTGGCTGGCGGCACGCCCCTTTGCCGTCCTGTGGCTCGCTGCACTTCTGTCCAGGGGCAGCATCGTTTCTTTTGTTGTAGAATGGCCAGCGATGCGCTGAATGCACTAGATCTGTTGAGAAGGCGATGCATGGTCATGGTGTCTGTGCGCTCAGGTCAAGGTGGCAGACCGCACGCTGGTGAAGCCCGACGCCATGGAGACGCGGGTGCTGGAGCCAACAGCGCTGCAGCCGCTGATCGACGGCGCCGTGCAATCCTACCCCTCAGGTGCAGCGGCACTATACTGTTTTGTCCGTTACAAACCATGTCCCTGCAGTAGTCCATGACAAGAGCTGTGTGAGGTTGCGTCCATGTTTGCAGGCCGACCAGCGCAGGCCTGCTCAGAAAATTGAAGTGCTGAGTGTCTGCCGTGCAGGGCGGGCGTTTGTGCGGCCATCAGGGACAGAGGACGTGGTCCGGGTGTATGCAGAGGCCGGCACGCAGGCAGCAGCGGAGGAACTGGCGGCAGCGGTAGCGCATAATGTGTCGTCGGTGCTGAGTGCAGCACAAGGCTGAAAGGAAGCAAGGTCTAGCAGGGAAATGCCTCTCAGGGCACACATCGGGACATATGAGGGGATCGGACTAGCTATAGGTAGGTGGTAATAGGAAACACATCATGCCGAGAAGCGTCAGATGCTGAACTTGAAGCAGCGACACCTATGAACTTCAGCCTGTTTAGATCTGCTGAAGTCAAGCAGCGGAACTTCTTAGCCATCTCTCAGCGCGCTTTGACTGCCCGTTAGCTCAGCCTACACCACCTGCACCAGCGGTGACGCCACATTGTGTACAGGTAAGTGAGCCATCTGCTGAAAAACCTTGATCTGCACAAACGTTTCATGCGCAGGGATCCGGGATGTCTACCCCAAAACAACAACGGGCTTACCTGCAGCGGCAAAGCATAGGCTGGCTGTCCAGAGGTGCTCACTGCCACAGCTGACGTCAGGCACCAGCTTCCAGCCTGGCCCATGGATTTTCAAGCATCGACGGGGTGCACGGGGTTACAAGGGACCCGCCGCCGCCATCGCCCCACTGCTGCCTGCAGAGCGCGCATGCAGAATGTCAGCATCAGCTACTGGCGGCGGAATGACCTGGAGACGAGGTGCTGACAGCGCTGTACACTGGCCGAGCTCTGTCCTGACATTCTTGCAGCTGAAGCAGATGCCTTCGTGCATATCGCACCTGCCGCCGCCTGGGCCTCTTCCCCTGCCCCTGCCATAGCCGCCGTCAGCTGGTCGCGGCCCGCCCCTGCCAGGGGGCGGCGGCCCGCGGGGGACGAACCCGCCGCCCTGCAGCCTGCCAAACCCCCGAGCTGGCTGCGGAGCGCTCTGATGCTGCGGCGGCCCTGGCGGCGGGCGCGGCCTGCCCACAAATGGCTGCTGCTGATACGACGGCTGCTGGGGAAACTGATGCGGCGGCATCGGCTGCTGCAGCTGCTGCCCGTTGATCTGCCAGCCGCCCGGTGCGCCCGCCGGCGGTGGCGGCCGCGGCCGCGGCGGCGGAAGCCACTGGTCGCCCCCGCCTGCATATATGTATGAGAATGTGCATCGCCGCCATGGTCATGCTCACATGATACCTTGATACATTGAATTGATAGCTGATGCAGCTTAGCGATGCGATGCAAAGCCAAGCACAGTCATGGCCTCACCAACAGGTGGCGCATGTGGTCTGGGGATGCTGCCGCTACTGCCATGTCGCGGCGCAGCTGTGCGCGGCCTGGGGGTAGCGCCAGCATTCAGCGCGGCCATGGGATCACTGCATGCCAACCGAGGACGTGACATTCCTGAGTGTCATGCTTGCGAAGCTTCACACCTCATCGCTCCTGCCAGTCGCTGTGCCGCAACAGACACAGCATGCAGCTGCCAGCTGCCGGCGTACCTGTAGAAGTTGAATGTCGGCCGCGCAGCTGCCGTGGCAGACGATGGCTCGGCAAGCGGGTTTGCCATTCCGCCTGATTGCACTGCACAAAGTATACCACCTTAAGCATGTGATTTCACAACATCGAGGCTTGCAGTGGCGCCGCTGCCAGTGTTCGACAGCGACCCACCTGGCGCTGCTTGCATCGCGTCATCACCGTCCCCACCCTGCCGCATCATTTTGAGGCGCTTTCTGCGGTCCTCCGCGGCCTGCATGGCCGTCCAGCTTGCGTACTGTGGTCCCAGGTGGATGCACAAGCTCGAACTTTGAGTGTGCCGAGGGGACAGCGGCGTCAGACCTGACGATGCGCAGAGGGTCTAAGCGATATTTCGGCAAGCTTACAAGTGCACCTGAGCAACGAGCAACACATCGCTGTGAAGACAGGCTGCATGGGGACTCTGCGTGGGTGCAGCTTGACGGCATCCCACTCCATCTGTGAAACTTTTAAGCTTGCCCAGCAGGTCAGGTCTGTGGTCGCGATCACATATTTGCCAGTCACTTTCACAATTCAGCACCGAGGAGCAATCGCTGACAATAGCAAGAAGTTGCAGGACTGGCTCTCGTTCGCTCGCGCTTCCGAGCGCGTTCTCTTTTGAGCCAGTCGCAGAGCTGGTGGCAAATCGCGTTGGCATCAACCAGTGAAGACTCGAGATCTGTCCATTCCCAAAGGCCCAAATCATCCGTCTGGTCTGAAGCGAGCGCTGCTAAGACACACAGGGGACCGATCGCATCTGAACCGGGTACTGTGATCCACTCAACTGCACAATCGCATCTGAGAACCGCAGGATATCATTTCCGCACGATGGGAAAGCTGGAGTGCCTCAGCCCTGTGCCCAGCGACATCGACATCGCGCAATCGGTGCGCAGACGGGCGCCGCACCTGGAGCTTTGTTATGGCGCTGATGCACTGGAGCTGATCTGGCGGCAATACCCGGTGACGCTGCGGTGTCACCTGCAGGTTCAGCCGGTGCACATTGAGACCATCGCCAAGGGCATCGGTCTCGGGCCGGAGGACTTCGATCTGTATGGTACGACAAAAGCGAAGGTGGGTGTGGCTGGCTGAAGTCGCCGCTGTTGTCACCACCAGGCCGGCGCATGTGAAGCATGGCCGTCTCACGCATCGCAGCACCACTGACTGGAAATGCTGTGGAAGTGGTGTGTCAAACATGCTGTCAAAAGGGTGTGTTGATGCCGTCGACAGGTCAAGCTGTCCGTGCTGGACAAGCTGAGGGACCGGCCCAACGGCATGTATGTGGTGGTCGCCGGCATCAGCCCGACGCCGCTGGGCGAGGGCAAGTCCACCACGACGGTCGGCCTCAGCCAGGCGCTGGGTGCGCACCTGGGCAAGCGCGCCGTCACCTGCGTGCGGCAGCCGTCACAGGGGCCTACATTCGGCATCAAGGGCGGCGCGGCTGGCGGCGGCTACTCCCAGGTGCCTAGTCTGTTCCCCTTACTCAGGCACGTGCATGTGCGTGCAAGCCTCCTGTTAATGTCGCTGCCGAGCCAGAATGGTGGTGGGAGGAGATGCATCGTGCTCTCTGCGCTGCAAACCACAAGAGACTGCTTTTGGCTGCATGACTCTGACTCTGATGCATTCGCTGCGCAGGTCATCCCTATGGAGGTGCGCCAGTGAAAGTGCATTCGTTGTTGCTCGTGATCCTTGTATGCAATGATCGGTCTGCATGCAGCACCAGAGTCTTGAATGCAGCGTCACAGTCCTGAGAGACTTGCCACTCAATCTAGAGTCCCCAATCGCCGGCAGGAGATGAATTTGCACATGACGGGCGACATCCACGCCATCACTGCGGCCAACAACCTTCTAGCCGCCGCCATCGACACGCGCATGTTTCATGAGTCCATGCAGACGGACGCCGCGCTGTTCCGGCGCCTCTGCCCGCCCAACGAGTATGCCGCCTGTGCATCGCTGTCTGCGCATTGGTGTATGCAGCAGTGAACCAAGGTCGCACACACGGGGCGGGCACCCCATCGTCCCGTGGCACAATGAAACTGGTGCCGTCTGCAGGGAGGGAAAGAAGTCCTTTGCGCCGGTGATGCGCGCGCGGCTCGACAAGCTCGGCATCAACAAGACTGACCCGGACGAGCTCACAGAGGAGGAGCGCAGCAGGTGCAGTTGCGTGGGTAATGATTTGGGGGCGTTTTGACTCCTGGCTTGCACTGGAGAAGGAGCAACACAACTGGACCCCATCTACCGTGGGGTGGCCCTGCAGCAGTCAGCTGTCTGCCGATGAAACATTACCTGCGCTCCCCGCACCTGCCAACTTGCCGCACCCACAACGCCGCGTCAGCGTACCCACCACAGCGCGTTGGCAGTTGCACACATCGACTGCCGCAGGTTTGTGCGGCTGGACATAGACCCGGAGGCGATCACCTGGCGGCGCGTGCTGGACACCAACGACCGCTTCCTGCGGCAGATCACGGTGGGGCAGTCCCCCACGGAGAAGGGACAGACGCGCACCACCGGCTTCGACATCGCTGTCGCCAGGTGCCTATCAGAAGCAACCAACTCGATCGGCTTGAATTGCAAGGGACATAAGAATGCTTCGTGTGCAGCCTGCGTGCGGCAGTTTTCGCGTTGCCACGCAGCAGGTGTCACATCGCTGGCAGCATCGCTGGGGTTGCCGGGGAGAAAGCATTTGGTGCTGTGCTCGCAGTTCTCTGGCCGGTGCCCGAGCTTTACACATCAATCAGACGCGCCTGGCAACTAGCAAGCGATCTGATGGCGCTTCCACATGCGTGTCCGCAGCGAGATCATGGCGGTGCTGGCGCTGGCGACGAGTCTCCGGGACATGCGCGCCCGCCTCGGCGCCATGGTCATCGGCACCTCCAAAGTGCGGACCGGCATTCTTCATATAGCCTGTCAGACACATCACAAAACCCTCCTGGTATCAGCGTCACTCTGCGCAAGTGGTGCGGAGAGGATGCTTTCATCACGCCCCGAGGCGCATTCTCATGCAAACATCCAGCTCACCACACTCAGCCTCCCCCACTGCCTGTCTGCTGCCTGGAAACCTTATTGGACACCCAATGCACAGGCAGGAGCCCCGGTGACGGCGGACAACCTGGGAGCCAGCAACCCAGATACACCTGCTATGCGCGTCAGGAAAGTAATTCTGTTATGTCAACTGAAATTTGCAGGCAGGAATCCCAGTAAGGCAGACGACCTGGGAGCCGGCGACTCAGTTGCACCTGCAATGCAACTTAGAAGATTTGAGAAATTATTATATTTTCTACTATTTACTATTGCAGGCGGGGGACCCGGTGACGGCGGACGACCTGGGGGTGGGCGGCGCTCTGACGGTGCTGATGAAGGACGCGCTGGAGCCGACGCTCATGCAGAGCCTCGAGGAGACGCCCGTCTTCGTGCACGCCGGTGCGCTGTGGTGCCAAGTTTGGCGTGCAGCAGGCTCTGCACGGAGGCCTGCAGATCGGGAGCTACATCCGGGGATTACTGGGACATCTTTGGTGATTTTATGCCCGCCCCGGGGCCCCGCATCGTGCAGCGCCAATCCTTGACCATTTTCCACCCGTTTTGCAGGACCGTTCGCAAACATCGCACATGGGAACAGCTCAGTTGTGGCGGACCTGCTGGCCCTCAAGCTGGTCGGCCCAGATGTGCGTTCCCCCTACCTGACTGGCATTGTGCATCGCACGACACCTTGCCGACGACATGCCATGTTTGCTACAATTCATCCGCATCGTCTAGCCGTGCTGACTGGCAGAGCTGATGTGCCCTGACACTCTTCAGCTAGACTGCTACTGACACTCCTGATTTCGACTGCCCTTGCTGCAGGGCCTGGTGGTGACAGAGGCGGGCTTTGGCGCCGATATCGGCGCAGAGAAGTTTCACAACATCAAGTGCCGCTCCAGCGGGCTCAAGCCCGACTGCGTCGTCATCGTCGCCACAGGTGCGGTTTGCAAATACTTCCTCCACAGCCAGCGACCCAATGATATGATCCCGAGGGGGAATTTTGGTTGCAACACAGCTCGTGCATCTGCCGATGTTTCAGGCACCTAGCCCTCCGAAATATGCATTTTGCAGCGGGGCGCGCGTCACCTGCGGGTAGCTGGCGGCACAGACATTCATCAACATCATGAGTCTTTAGTGTCTTTTTGGATACATTCCTCTCTAGTGCGCTGAAGTGACTATTACATGCAACATCCATGCCTGAACTCGGACACCTGCAGTGCGGGCGCTGAAGATATTGATAGGCTTTCTTAGGGTTTTATAGGTTTCCCCTGCAGTTCGGGCGCTGAAGATGCACGGCGGCGGGCCGCCCGTGACCGCGGGCAAGCCACTGGACGCGGCCTACCGCTCCGAGAACGTGGACCTGGTGACAGCCGGCTGCTGCAACCTGGCGCGCCACATCTCCAACAGCGCCGGCTATGGCGTCCCGGTGGTGGTCGCCATCAACCGCTTTGCGGCTGACACCGAGGCGGAGCTGGCCGCCGTGCGGCAGGCCGCCCTGAACGCAGGTGCCACTTCATTTCGGCCCAGGACTTCCGGGTTGCATCTGGGACCATGTAGAATGTGCACACGATTTGGCACATACAGTGGCAGAGCTGGCCGTACTGCGGCAGGCCGCCCTGGATGCAGGATGTGTCTGCTCCCACCTCTCCCGGCGACTGCTGGTGTCTCAATCAGCAAGCTAGGTGCATTTGACGACCGGCTGCCGCACGAGGTAGACCTGCTCAAAAACCCTGCAGCGATGGCTGCGCACATAATGCGTGCTATCTCTGGCAGGCGCGGCGGACGCGGTGGTGTCGGAGCACCATGCCTTTGGCGGCAGGGGCGCGCTGGACCTGGCCAAGGCCGTCATCCAGGCCGCCCAGCAGCCCAGCGACTTCAGGTGCCTGGATGTTGCGGTGCTTCAATGCATGGCAGTCTGTAGACAGCAGCGCCAGGAATGACCTTGCAAACCTCACGTGTACTGGAAGGCGTACGTGTGTCATTCGCGCCGCCCAGCAGCCCAGCGACTTCATGTGCCTGCTCCTGACAGCGTCTCCCATGGCCACTGCAGACACAAGCGCTCGGATGCCTGTGTTTGGTGCCAGAACACCACAATGCTGAGGCACATGAGGTGCTTGTCCTGCGGCATTGACACCCATGCATGTAGATAAGGCCTGGCCACTATTACACAGATGAAAGCGTATCCAGAGCACTCCGCAATCTGCTGCACAAGTTCCTGTATGAGCTGGAGCAGCCGGTCAAGGCCGAGATCGGGGCCATCGCGCACAAATTCATCCCTGATCAACAAGTCACTCAAAAAACGCTCTCCTCCATTGCTGCACAGGTTCCTGCACGAGCCGGACCAGAACGGCCACGGATCCAAATATGAACATGAGTCATCCAAGAGATGCTCGTCATCATGGTAACGACTCTTTGTCGCCGCACAGATTCCTGTACGAGCTGGAGCAGCCGATCAAGGCCAAGATCGAGGCGATCGCGCGCAGCTACGGCGCCGGCAGCGTGGAGTACTCGGAGCAGGCGGAGACGCAGATCGAGCGGTACGCGCGGCAGGGCTTTGGCGGGCTACCCATCTGCATGGCCAAGACGCAGTACTCCTTCAGCGCGGACGCCGCTGTCAAGGGCGCCCCCAGCGGCTTCACGCTGCCCGTCCGAGAGGTACCCCTACCTGCGCTGCATCAGACTCGTACTGCTTGTGCTTGCTTGTGATTGTGCTTGTGCTTCATTACAAATGTATTTTGGGCACGTATCATGTGCATGTTGCGCAGAGTCTCTTGCAGCCTACAAACATCTTCCGAGCTGAGCTCAGGTGTGCCCTGTGCTGCTCTGCAGGTCCGCGCCTCCATCGGCGCCGGGTTCCTGTACCCCCTGGTGGGAGACATGCCAGGTACCAGACTGCAGTTGCGCGGTGCTGCACATCACTACTTGCACACCACGACTGCCGCTGAGCTCTGATCATGGTCGATCGCCTCTGGTCCAGGGACTGGCAGTGACAGTATGTGTTGCATTGCAGGGATTCCTGGCCTGCCGACGCGACCATGCTTCTATGACGTGAGTCATCGCTCTACACCATTGCTTTTCGTACAGCCGAGGGCACTCGCTGAGAATATGCACGCTGTTGCTCCACGCCACGTCCTCACACTCCCGGTTGCCGCTTGCAGATCGACATTGACTTTGAGACAGGGAAGGTGGTGGGGCTCAGCTGAGAGTGGTGGTGTACGACTTTCTCTCTGCATACGGGCGTGGAGCGCTGCACCAAGCCACCAGCACTCGCAAAGACTGCTCTGCCTCATTTTGACCGTGCCTGTCTCTTGGAATTGATTACAGTATTACAGAACTAGGCACGCTGTTCCAAAGCCTCAGGGTCCAGCAGTCACAAAACAATTTGCACAAAAGGTCGTCAACATCGCCGCTGCCGCTTTGAAGCCACGCAAGCTGCAACAAGCTGCAAGCTCGATGCATTAGGTACCCAGCCAGCTCCACCTAGTCCTTGGCGCCCTCACGCTCGTAGAAGGCGTCGAGCGTCTTGCCGGTGATGCGGCGCAGCAGCTCGCGCGGGAACAGCCGCAGCAGCGTCCACGCCAGGTCCAGGCTCTGGAAGATGCTGCGTGCCTCATATGAGCCCTGCAGACAGATAGAGAAGGAGTTGGGGCGAGAAACAATCTGCTTACTAGCCAGAGAAGATGCGAGATTCATGTGCAGGAATTAGAGCGGCAGCCGTCAGCATGTTCCGACCAATCTCATCAGGCCGATCTCATCAGGCTGATCTCATCAGCCCCGCAGAGCCACCTCTGAAGCAGAGGGGTTCATGAGAACGCTTTCCACAGCGGGCGCTGGCGTCCAACATTACAATGGTGGAGAAAGCCACACCTGGTTGACGAACTTGGATTCGAATTTCTCCAGGAACTGCGAGCGGTACAGAACATTCTGAGAAGCAGCCACCAATTGTTGTGCGCGGATCAGCACCAATGTCTGGGTGCGTATACGACATGATGCATACGTGCAACATGAGACATGATGCATATGTTCACTATAAGATATGATGCTTATGTAGTGCGCACCTCGAGGTACAGCAGGTCCTCGGAGGACAGCGCCTCCTCACCCACCACCGCCTTCATCGCCTGCACAGACATTGTGCGGCACGCAACATCAAGAAGCTGCCTGGTTCCTGGGGCCAGAACATGCCGCCCAGTATGCCAGAAGCAGGCTTGGAGCGAAGTGAGTCAGAGGGTGTGCTTGTGAAACGCGCACCTGCACGTCCTTGCCGATGGCGTAGTTGGCGTACAGCTGGTTGGACACCTCGCTGTGGTCCTTCCGCGTCATGCCCTCGCCGATGGCGGATTTCTGCGGATCAATAATGCGCAAATCCGTATGGGTGTCTGGTGCGAGGCAGCGACATCTGGCCAGACAAGCAACGCCGGGCAGCTCCACATCAGCTCTGCATGTCATCGTGACTCAGTCTTCCACGGATGCACCAGGCGCGCACCATGAGCCGCGACAGCGATGGCAGCACGTTGATCGGCGGGTAAATCTGCCTGTTGTTGAGCTGGCGGTCCACATACACCTGTGAGCGGCAAACTCTGACATGAATGACTTCGTCTCGCAACCATTGGCGGGCACGACGCCCAGCTCCCGAAGCGTCGCCGCGTTTTCCTGCGGCGCAACGGTCTTCCAGGGCTTATAGGGCGAATGCTTAGTTGTTAGGAGCGGAATTCCGCTGTCACCTGTCCCTCCGTGATGTAGCCTGTGAGGTCGGGAATTGGGTGGGTGATGTCGTCGTTGGGCATGGTCAAAATTGGGAGCTGTGTGATGGAGCCCGCCCGCCCCTCAATGCGCCCCGCGCGCTCATAGATCGTGGCAAGATCCTATTGGCAGGAAACAGCGAAGTTGACACAGCTGGTGAAAAGATGGCCAAGGCAGTTGCTCTTTGTCGAAATGGTCATCCAGGTAGCGGCAGAACGTACACAAGAAACAACGGCCTCGCTGTATCTCGGCAGGCAGGCCGGCAATGCACGAAAGGGCCAGAGCAGAGCTGTAGAAGGATGAAGGGAACTCACGGTGTACATGTACTGTATTGAGAAGCACATGCGGGCAGCAAACAAAGGGTCAGTAGCTGCTGCAGCTCGCGTGAGGCTGGAAAGCGACATTTAAAACTGTGACGCCGACCGCAGTGCAGAATGCGTGTCAAATGCATGTGTTGCTGTAACATCGGCAGTTCAGCCAAAGCAATTGATGGGGGACAAATGCAAAGAGCACGCAGTCAAGCACGTGGTGACAGAGGCGGCAGGTATCATGTGTCATGTATCTCCTGCTTCCTCATCCGTTTTCTCATAAATGGTAAAATTCGCTCACGCCGGGGTAGCCGCGGCGGCCGGGCACCTCCTCGCGAGCGGCGGACACCTCGCGCAGCGCGTCGGCGTAGGAGGACATGTCCGTCAGGATGACCAGCACGTGCTTGCCGCACTCGTACGCCAGGTACTCCGCCGTCTGTTGCAGTTTGCAGAGGTGTATGAAGGTTGGCGTATGAAGTTCATTATGGCCACAGCCTGGAGCATGGACAGAGGGTCTGTGGATTCGAAGTCAGCAAAGTAGAGTTAGCCAGACGCACCGTGAGCGCAATGCGGGGGGTGATGATGCGCTCGATGGTGGGGTCGTTGGCCAGGTTCAGGAACAGCACCGTCTTGTCCATAGAGCCGTTCTCCTCAAAATCCTGCAGGCCAGTGCAATGCGCATTGCCTATGATCTCTCGAAATTGTAAGGGCAAGCCCCACATGCTCGTTGACTTTCGCGCTGGCGGCGTGATGCCTGTCCCCACAGGCCTTCTCCCATTGACATCTCGGGTCCTCAGGCAGACATGCAAGCAACCGACCTGCTTGAAGAAGTGCGCAGTCTCCATGTTGACGCCCATGGCGGCAAACACGATGGCAAACTCCTCCTCCTCCTTGGCGCCGCCCTCCTCATCGCCCAGCAGGTCCGCCTCACCCTGCATTCATGTAATGGTTCAAGGTCTAGGATTTGGCAAATTTGCCATGCGGCTTCTGGAGGGGTGATACCGTCGTGCAGCCACGGGAAGCGTCACAGATGTGGCAGGAAAGGGAAGCACAGTCGTGAGTGGAAACAGACAATACCTTCTTTTCGTCCTCGTGCTTGACGAGGCCGGCCTGGCGGCAGATCTGCGCGGCGATGTCGTTGTGCGGCAGGCCGGCGGCGCTGAACAGCGGGATCTTCTGCCCGCGCGCAATGGAGTTCATCACGTCAATCGTGGAGATGCCCGTCTGCAGTACAGCGCAGAGACATGTTACTGATAGATAGTGGGAAAGGAGTGACTCTGCCTGGCAGCTGGAAGGTCTGACAGCAGCGGCAGCCAGAATGGCAGCCCGAGATGGCAACCATTGAAAGCAGCCCCTGAAACAAATCACTGGAATGGAACACTCACCTGGATCATCTCCTCGGGGTAGGTGCGCTCGCCGGGGTTGATGGAGGCGCCGTTGATGTCCAGGAACTTCTCGGCGAGCACAGGGGGGCCGCCGTCAATGGGCTTGCCGCTGCCGTTGAAGATGCGGCCCATCATGTCCTCCGACACCGGCGTCCGCAGCACCTTCGTGCACAGAACCATCTCCGTCAACTGAGGTGTCAACTGTGCGATGGTGTCCCGAGCATTTGGCTGCTAATCCGTCGTCACTGACGGCAGTGCTGCACATGAACAGCTGCCAAACATCACATCCTTGACACCAGCGTCTCCAGCGCCTGCACCAGGATTATGCATGCACCCATCAGCTGAGCTGCCGCAGCTGAGCCCCCTTAATTGCAAATCTGACCTCGCCGGTGAACTCCAGGGAGGTGGCCTTGGTGTCGATGCCGGAGGTGCCCTCAAAGACCTGCACCACGGCCTTGGAGCCATCCACCTCCAGCACCTGGCCACGGCGGATGCTGCCATCGCCCAGCTTCAGGTTCACGATCTCCGCGAACATGGGTTTCTGCAGGAGAGCATCAAACGATGATCACCCCTCCGCGCCAGACCCGCGAGGTGGAGCGTGGTGACCGCGTTATGCGTGCAGCGCCGAAGCCAAATGCCTTACCTTGACATGCTCGACGATAACCAGGGGCCCGCTCACGCCGCCCACGGTCCGGTAGTCTGCACAGCGTCCAAGCAAGTGTGAACCAGAAGGCATTGCGCGCGGCGTTGCGGGCATGGGCGCATGCGTGTGCTAATGCCCTCCAGGCAAGGTAACAAGAGCGAGATCGCGCACCGAGGTGTGGCTCGAGGATGTAGTCACGCGAGAGCGCGGCCACTTGCGCCTTCTTGCCCTCCTCCTCGTTCATTGTGCCCTTGGCCATCTTGGCAAGCGAGGCTTACACAGCGCGAACGCGCGACGTGGGCAGGGGCTGCTGCCTCTGCGACAAGCTACTCAGCACGGAAGTCTGCGTCGCGGTGCCAGGTGCGGCTCGAATCGGATCTATGTACGCTGACCTATTTCGATGCCCTGATTCTTGTGGGACCCCGAAACGGGTCGGAACGTGCGGGACGACCAACAGCACGAAGCAGGTCCACTGCGCACGAATATTCCTCTCTGGCACTGCGATGCCGCGTTTTGCAGTCGTGCAGTGCTGTGCTCTGCAACTTGTCGATGGGGATATGACGGATGTGCGTTTCATTGCAGACCCCGCACTCAACAAGCCAACGCCATGATGAAGCAGTTTGCACGCCTTCATCTGCTTGGATCCTGCTCGAGTGTTTCCAGATTAGAACTGTGCCGCTTTGGACGAGGTCAAAACCACCATTTCGACACTGGGTCAGAAATAGTCTGCGCGATCTGGCACCTGATATAAGAAAGTACCTTGTTTTAGTGGCTGAAGACGATCAAAGTGCGATAGGAACTCCACGGCTGCCTCGACGGCTGCGGGGGGTGCCTGGCACACGCTCACGCGCCGCTCGCTTGCGCCGCGCTGGTTGATCGCCTGGCGGCGCCGCCGCAATGGCGCAGCCAGCGTCGCCGCTGCCGACGCAGCCGCCGCTGAGCTTCACCAAGCCGGGCCTCGCCGGGCTGCAGGAGCTGACCAACCTGAACGACATCTCGCGCCTGCTGCACGAGATGCTGGCCAAGGAGCGGTCGGTCAATGCGGAGCTGGAGGGCCTGCTGTCCAAGCGCAGCACGCTGGAGGGCAGCCTCGTCACGCTGCAGAGCTCCACCGCGGAGGTGCGCGGCCCGCTCCCCACGATCGAGCACACCGTTGCTGATCTCTTCTGTGCGGCACACCCATGCCGGCGTGCATTTGCATATGCGCCGTGCATCTGCAAAGCGGTGGATTGTCATGTCACCAATGCGATGCGTAGGACCGAGACCTAAGGTGAAACTACAAGTGTCCCGGTCCTCACCTGCACTGGCACCGGCCCGAACAGATGCTGGAGGTGGTGCGGGCTGATGCTGAGTCGCTGGCGGCGGGCGTGGCCAACACCTCGCAGCTGTCGGAGCGCGTGAGCAGCAAGGTGCGGGAGCTGGACGCCGCGCAGTCGCACGTGCGCAACACGCTGGCCACCATCAACGTCATCGTGGACCGCAGCAATTGCATCTACGGCGTGCGGTGAGGTTCCCGGACCGCTGCTGCTGTAGCCTGCTCATTGCGGTAGTCCGTTCATATTGGGCACGAGGCGATCGGCTCTCTGGCGAGGACGTCTCAAGAAGTCGGCAGCTGTATGTGTGACGCATTCGCATCTCTATTCTGCCGCAATTGCAGGGAGGCGCTCAACAGCAGCGACTTTGAGGCGGCAGCCGGCTACGTGGACACCTTCATGGACCTGGAGGAGAAGTATGGGCCCGTGCGGGACGGCGACGGGCAGCAGGCCGTCGAGCAGGAGCAGGTCAGCACTGCTGTGATGACTGGGGTGTAACACGATCCAGAAGCAAGGCTGCCACCGATGAAGCCCTGCAGACATTTGCCAAGCTGGGCGCCCATCGGACTGCAGATTGCGCAGAAATCATGCACCCAGCCATCTGGAGGGACCCAGCGTCAGGCAGAGGTCTTACGGTGCGCAGATCCTGACGGAGGCGAAGCAGAAGCTGGGCGGCACGGTGCGGCAGAAGCTGGCGGACGCGATCGCGGGCCGGCGGCACGAGGACGTCGTGCGCTTCACGCGCCTGTACCGCCCGCTTCGCATGCAGGTCAGCCCTTCTCAATGCACAGCTGTCTGCTGCCGGTAGGGCACTGTTCACACTGCGGTACATGCAGGTTTTCTTCCGTACCGCCAGCTGCGCATGCAGGTCCGTATGCGCCGCCCGGCAAAACCCGCTGCTGCAAATCGGCTTGCCAGTCTGTTGCTCATTAGTCGGACCTTGTTGCTCTGCAGAGCAAGCCGATAGTGCTGTGTAGCCGTGAACTTGAATGTTGATGTTGCACCTCCGCACTAGCCGCTGGCTTGCTCATGATGCAGGAGGAGGGGCTGCGAGAATTTCAGCAATACCTGTGCCGCATGGTGTCGGAACGGGCGCAGGAGGGGTACAACACCCTCGTCGAGGCCGGCGCGCAGACTAACAATATCAAGCTTTGTCCAATCCTTGAAAGTACACACTTTGATTAGTAGCGCTGCAACCTGGCGCCTCAAGATCACTGAAACCCACCAGTCTGCAGCTTGCACGAGGCCGCATTCGATGGGCGCATGAAACATAGCACCGTGAAGAACAACCAGCAGATGTTTCACGACAGTCAATGTGTACTGGCAGTCACCCCAGGCACAATTTTCCCAACAGTACTGCCACTACTAAATTGCCTGTGCCGCTTTGCAGGCACGGATGGTGGGCAGGACTTTGTGGAGGCCGCCACCACGCTGTTCAAGGACGTGGCGGTGGCGGTGGAAGAGAACGAGGGCTTCCTGCGGGCCGCCTTTGGCGCCGAAGCGCTGCTGACAGTCATCACGGAGCTCCACGGCCAGGTGCTGCTCCCGTCTGGGAAATCAGATACCCAATTCTGTTGTTCCCTCAGTATTCGATGCCAGGTTTAGTTGTTATAGGGCTTCGATGGTGTTCAGGATCAATGCTGTGCGATTCTGAACGCACGCCATTTACCTTCCCCTTCCTATCAATCTCTCTCTGGGTGCAGTGTGATGCGGCTGGAGCGCGCATCCTGCAGCGATACGCTAGCATACGGCAGTTCGGCCGCCTGGTGAAGAGCATCAACCAGAAGAAGGGCATCACCGGCGTGCCCAACGCCGCCGCCATCGACCCCCGCGAGGTGAGAACGTGACCATCTGAAGGCCATCTGGAAGTCTGGGCAGGTTATGCTTTCAGCACTGAAAGGACTGCAAAACCGGCATGACAAGGGTGCAAATGGGATCTGCCACGCCTGAGGAGCACAGGAAGATGTCTGGGACGGCTCTCGCAGGTGAAGGGCTACCTGCAGGAGGTGCTGCTGCTGGTACAAACCGCAATCGACAGGAAATGCCAAGTCACAGCAAAAATTTAACGTGGACATGCAAATGTGCATCGAAACGTCTGCAGGTGGAGGGCTACCTGGAGGAGATGCTGCTGCTGGTGCAGCGCGCGGAGGAGTACAACCAGTTCATGCTGGCCAAGATGGGCGACGCCGTCGCGCCCGCGCCCCTCTCCGCCGCCCGCCACAGCGCCTTCAGGTGCTGATTCTCGTGCATTCCGACCTCAGCCCCAGCTCTCATGATGCTCATGCTGTTGCAGCTGTGCCTCTTCCCTGACACGTCTGCAGTGCCGCCATCGTGGCATCAGCACAAGAACATTTGATCTCAGCGTGAGATCATCTGAGGCAGTTGCCGTGATGCGCTCAGACCGGCACGCACTTCTCTCGTGTCGCTCACGAGTGCAGCTATGACATGGCCTGGCAACAGCATCACGTGACTAATCAAAAGCTCGTGTCGCGATCAATTGCACAGCACATTGCGAATGCGACTGTTTGTTGCAGGGGCGGCGCCTTCAATGTGGCGGTTCGAGAGCTGCTGAACTACTACGTGGCGATGGAGGAGTTTGTGATGGAGGAGGACGTGCACAAGGCTATCTCCATCCGGGAGCACCCCGCAGGCGGCCTCACCAGCAGCATGGTGCGCGCAAGTCTGCCAGTGCAGAAGCGACCCTCGTAGACCGCTTATTCCCCTGCACTGCGTGGCACTTGCAGATCTTGCCCCTCTTACAGGGTCCACATGTGTAAGTTACTGCTGCTTGCGATTCTGACCGACAGCCAGGTTGAGGTTCCAGGCAGGCACCCAAAACCCTTTCGGACGTGACTGCCTCTGCAGGTGGACGATGTGTTCTTCGTGCTGGCGCGCTGCGGGCGTCGGGCGCTCGGCACCGCCTCGTCGGCCTGCGTGTGCGCCGTCCTGGGCCAGGCCAATGCGCTGCTGGGCTCTGCCGTCAGTCCCCAGCTGCGCTCCAAACTAGACGTGAGTGCGATGGCTCCATGAAGCGGTTTTATCTTGTAAAGCTAGAATGCTCTATTGCATTTCCCTGCAGACTTTCATGCACAGATTGCACCGCAGCTGCGGAGCCAATGCAATTCGCGTTGTCAACCGAGCTTGGGCAACGACTGACTCTTGCACACTGCCTGGCTGCAGAACGTGGCGCCGAAGCTGCTGCAGGCGGATGCGTCGCACACGAGCGACGCCGTGGCGTCTGGCACCAGCGCGGCGGCGACGCAGGCGGCGTACATCAACGATGCTGAAGTCAGCTCATGGTGAGCCGCAGCTCCAATCCACCAGCCTGCAAGATGGACCGCCAGCCTGTAAGATGGCTGTCGAAAGTTGATGATGCCATGCTGTTGATGCGGTCACCATCCTGACCTACCTCAGCTTGCTTGTGGCAGCCGGCTCCATCAAGACCGTCACTATCGCCTGATTCATTATGTGCCTGTGTTCACAGGTACGTGCTGAAGCTGCGGGGGGAGCTGGAGGACGGCGCGATGCAGGTCTTTGGCGGCGCGGGGGAGCGGGAGCAAGTGCGCTCCGTGCTGGCGGACCTGGCAAAGACGTCCGCGGACTTCAGCGCGCTCGCCTCCTGGGCGCTTGCGGCCGTCGCCGGCGCGCTGGCCTCCCGTCTGCGGTGCGCAGTCCTGAATGGGGCGTCTGCGAGGCTGTGGCAATCATTCGTGTGTTGATCTCCTGACGCAAGCACCAAGATAGAGCATGCCAAGTGGCCACCTTTGCGTCAGCGACGATACATCTGCAACTCTCAGGCAAGTCTGTGCTCGAGGCCAATTCCGTATTGCGTAGCTGTGTGCGCATCGCCACACCTGCTGGTTTTCGATTGCCCGCAGGCCAACGCTGGACGGGCTCGCGAGCATCAGCTACGAGGTGTCTCTGCGTTTGCCATGAGCTGCTGACATTCAGTTGGCGCGGTTGTCCTGCGCAGACCGACGCCGGATGGGCTCGCGGACATCAGCTACGAGGTGTCCATTGGGCTTGCCGTTAGACTGACTGACAAACAAAAACCCACCTTTGGGCAGGCCGACACTGGATGGGCTGGCAGGCATCAGCTACGAGGTGTCGGACTACAGCGGGGAGGACGCCAGCGAGGCGTGGGTGCAGGGTTTGGCGGGCGCACTGGACGGCGGCCTGTCGCACCTGCAGCAGCTGCTGACGCCCAAGAACTACGATGCGCTCGTCGCCCTCGTGCTCACAGACGTCGCCAAGCGTGAGCCCCGTAGCCCGGTTTTGGGATTTTCAGGGTTGTTGCCGGGGCTTTGGCTTCGGCTGTGGTTGATGTGTCCATACCGTGCGGGCTTGCCTGCATGCTAGACTGTATGTCCTGCTGCCCTGTCGTGCGCCTACGCATCGAGCGTGCTGGTTGTGAGCCGCCTGCTTCACCTCCCTTCAGCGCCGTTATAACTTGATTCTTGACACAAATGTCTGTTGACGCAATATTGCAACATATGAATCTGCAGGCGTGGACGCCATCCTGGCGACCAAGCGCTTCAGCCAGCTGGGCGGGCTGCAGCTGGACCGCGACGTCCGAGCGCTGGTGGCTTACGCCGGCGAGCTTACGCAGCGGCCCGTGCGCGACAGGTTCGCCGAGCTGACCCAGGTATGCGCCTGGTGCTGTAGAGGCGTCCTTCCGTCCTTCGTTGTCCCATGGTGTCCATACAAGGCCATGGCAAGTTTCAGTCAGGGTGGACATGCATGGCATGCACTGATGCCACTTGTCTTCACGTTCTGTCGCGTTTGTGGCACGTGAATCTATGATACCCATGCTGACGTCTGGCTCGGCGCCGCCTGCTGCCGCAGAAGGCGACGCTGCTGAGCCTGGAAGCAGTGGAGGAGGTGTCAGAGTACTGGGGCGAGGCGGGCGGCCCCATGGGCCGGCGCCTGAGTGCCGAGGACGTGCGGCATGTGCTGCGACAGCGGGTCGATTTTCCGCCAGACGAGATTGCCGCACTTACGCTGTGACGTGCTGTGTTGCAATGCCAGCGGCACATCAACAGCGACTTTGCTGTGTGTCTGATAGCGAGTGGATTGCGAGCGAGACGGCTCACGACTTGGCAATGCAACCTGTTTCATCTTGCATGTCGTCATTTCCCCGCGCGCATTTCGGACATGCCACTGGTGCCTGCGCTTCTGTAGTAGCGGCATTTGCCCTCGCGCACGCTCGCAAGCTGCTGATCAGCCAACAGCGACACCATTGGTCAGTGCGTGAGCGGAGCAGCGCGCACGGCAAACATGCCGCGCACACGAAACCGGCAAGCAACGCATGCAGGCAGTTGGTACGACGGATCCGGTAAGTTTCAGGTCGGACACCCGTCTTGCACCACATTAGAAGCCTTCACAATGCATGGCGGAAGCACTGAGATCCCATATGACCTCGCAGGCGAAAGTCTGTCGCGGGCCATCGACCAGTGGCTCGAGGATGCAGACACCCCTGAGGCAGCCCCCCTACGGGCGATCATCGGCCCGTGAGCACTATGCATCTGATCTGTTTCACTTCAATCTGCTGACCTTGGCGAGCACGCAGTCCAGCATCTGACAATTGCGGGCGCCGAATCGCAGGCACGCAGGGTACCGCTATTGCGGGCACGTCATGGCATACGCTTACAAGCCGATCGATCCCACCAGCGTGTGAGGCTCTCTCCACTTCAAGCATTTCCGGGTCTGTTTCTGGATCTCTGCGTCGTCATGGATGTCCGAGCGCCATGAACACATGCAAATGCCATTTCGTCCCGCAACGGCACTGATCATGATGATGCAGGAAACGGGTGTTCCTCCTCGGCCCGTCGCACCACATGTACACGCCAGACTGCCTGTTGTCTAAAGCAGCGTCATATGAGACGCCAGTAGGTGAGCTGCGCTGAGATGGTTTGACATTGCCGCTGCTTCGGTCGGCTGCTTTGGGATGGGAAGCTCTGACGCCAGACTGACTTATGAAGTCCCAACTGCAGGAAGCGTGGACATAGACCAAGAAGTTTACTCAGAACTGCAAGCAAGCGGCCTCTTCCAGACCATGACCCTGGGCGCGGATGAGGTGAGTCCTGACGCGTTGCGAGCTTGTGTAAGTCGTCTTCATGTCCGAGGGGCTGGCCCACATCTGATCTTTTGGACATCTGTCTCTGCTACCTTGCAGGCAGAGCACAGCCTGGAGCTGCACATGCCCTTCATTGCTCACGTGTTCAGGCAAGTGTGGCCCTTGCTTGCATGACCTGATGACATATCACATTCTGGTTGTGATTGAAAGAGGCCACCAAAAGGCGTGAATATTGCAGGTCACAGCCCATCACCCTTGTGCCGATCATGGTCGGGGCGCTGACGCATGAGAGGTCCGCCTTGCGCATGCACGCCATCTGTGCCGTCCTCTCTCCGGCACCCTGTGTGGTAATGTGCACATGAAGCAGCATCACAACCATGACACCCTCCCTAGATCCTCACATGCGCAATGCAGGGAGGCGGAGTATGGCAGGGCACTGTCAAAGTACCTGGATGATCCAGGGAACCTGTTCATCATCTCCTCAGACTTCTGCCACTGGGGCGACCGCTTCAGCTTCACATTCTATGATGAGCACCAGGTCTGACGCTTGCCGCTTGAACTCCTGCTGAATTATCTCCACAGGCCAGGGGCCTATCCGGGCATGATGTGATCTAATCCCTTCTGCCACGGAACACGGCTCGGCGCCACGCTGTTCATCAAATATGATGCGTCATCATGCATCATCATGCATCAGAATCCTTAAATGCTTTCTGATGTGCGCAGGGACCCATACACAAATCGATCGAGTGGCTGGATCATGCGGGCATGGACATCATCGAGTCGGTGAATTTGCGCTGACCACCTTCACCTGGACAGCACGCATTCGTCTTGAAGTGCAGCCAGCGCTCGTGTCGACAATGCAGAGCACGGTCCAGCAACTGCCTGGTGTGCAGGGCGACCCTGAAGAGTTCGCAAAGTACTTGAGGCAGTTTGGCAACACGATCTGCGGCCGCCATCCCATCGGCGTCCTGCTGCAGGTGCTGTTGTTGATTGGCCCTCTGCTCTCTATATTTGGTGCCACGTTCATCGACGTCATGGTTCATGCTTGATGCTGAAATGACTGTCTGCAACCAATTGCAGATGCTGCGGCATTCCGGCACACAGCACTCCGTCAAGTTCACAAAGTACGACCAGTCCAGCCAGTGCACCTGCATCTCAGACTCCAGCGTCAGTTACGCTTCTGCGGTGGTAACCACCGCATGACCACTGCAGCCGGCGCCGTCCATGCGGTTGTCTTCCGATTTGTCTTCGGGCCATTGGACATAAATTGAAGCGTGGTGGCCACATATGCCGATGCGTTTGTAGGTCAGATCGCGACCAGGAGTTCAGACGGGTGTAGAGACCTTTAGATCTGTATTCAGAATTAAGCGCCAGAATTTTCCGCGCACCGGCGGCGTATGCCGCTGTCAGAACAGCGACGTGGTGCGCTGGACGGTACTGGGTTGTTCTTGTTGACATGTGTGTTGGAGCTGTTTCGCAGTTCTACTACCGCATGAGCTTCCTCTCACCTCAGGTGTCGAAACCCAAGACCTGTGATTACATGATGACTTCCATGCCGCGTGGCAGCAAAGATCACGATAAAACCTGGCTGTTTAGAAAGTTTGTATGTGCGCGTACAGCCTGCATCAAACGCTAAACTGTCAATACGATGGCGCACACAATGCTGCCTTCGTGCAGTTGCCGATTGGGCACGCAGCTGGCAGCCTGCTGGCGGCCAACACAAGCAGCATCGCTGACCAGCCTGCGATCATTCGCGGACAGCTTGTGCTCAACCAACCAGCTGGTGAATATCTGCAATTCAAACACGTGTATGCATGATATTGTCGTCATGCATACTGTGCAGTCGCTTGTGTCTTGAGTGACGTGCACGTTCATCGCTTACGTGCATGAAGTTCGTGCAGGCGCCTGCGGCCAGCAGATCGCACGCGTTGCCCAGGTATGGCCAGCAAAGGCAGCTGCGATGCACCCCTGTGGCCATGGCCCGGAAGGCGCAGGATCCTGGAGCCGCACGCACCAACAGACCGGTGCGGGAAATCACAGAATGACTGGGACGCTGAACCATGAGTGGCGTTGATCTGAATGCATGAGAGCGGGGGCAGGATCGTCGGAACGGAGCAGCTCATAAGCGATTGCCACATGCAGATCAGAGTGCGGTTTGCGCCGTCGCCGACTGGCGCGCTGCACGTTGGCGGCGCACGCACAGCGCTGTACAACTACCTGTATGCGCGGGGCAACGGCGGCAAGTTCATCCTCAGGTCTGCCGACATGGCTACTCACTGACGCTGTCAAGCGCATGTTTTGCGGCAATCAGCCACGTGACGCACATGCATGGTCTGCTATGTGACACGAAGCATTGATTGCGCATCGTTCAGAGCAGCGTGTGCCCCGTTTCTGCAGGATTGAGGACACGGACCTGGCGCGGTCGACGAAGCAGTCGGAGGCGAACCTCATGGAGGAGCTGAAGTGGCTGGGCATCGACTGGGACGAGGGTGCGGGCCTTCAGCATTGAAATGCAGAATTCCAATTCGCAGGCCATCTGCAGGCGTGACTGCATGAGCACCCAGCAACGTCTGCTCGGCGGGACATGCGATGCAGGCAGTTTCCACCGTCTCCACCATGAATGTGGGGCTCTTCTGTGGGTCCGCAGGGCCAGACGTGGGCGGCGACAGTGGCCCCTACCGGCAGTCGGAGCGCAATGCGATGTACAAGCAGTATGTGGACAAGCTGGTGGCGGACGGCGTCGCCTACCCGTGCTTCTGCACGGACGAGGAGGTGGAGGAGTGAGTTTTGCTGATCTCTTTGCACTTCAAATTGCATATCAGATCCAATTTATCACAGCTTCTGCACGGACAAGGAGCTGCAGGAGTGAGTATGGCGGTACCCACTGCATGTTGCAGTCTCCGTGGTGTTGCACGATTTCGTCGGTCGAGGGCAGAGTGCACCGCCGGGCACATGCTGAATTCGCCTTGCGGGATTGTGTGGACCGTGCCCTTTGTGTGGACCTGGGCACTTTGTAGGGCTCATGCTCAAGTTGATGGATGCACACCTATGATGCATGTAACATGGAGTGGTCCCCCATGATGCTGTCCCCATGTTGCACACAGGATGAAGCGCGTCGCATCCGAAAAGAACCAGGCGCCCATCTACAGGTGGGCCTGCTGCACGCTCGTGACATGGCCACATGATGGCTGAGATTGCTTGCATCCACGCGCCATGCTGGCAGGCGCTACAAACGACAAGCACGTCAGCTTGCTGACTGCCTTTTGGGCCTCGAGGCGACCATTGCACTTGCTGTGGCATCAAGGTCGCCTGCTGCTGCGCTGCAGGGGCAAGTGGGGCAAAGCCAGCGCGGAGGAGGTGCAGGAGGCAAAGGATGCCGGCAAACCCTACTGCTACCGCTTTCGTTCTCCCAAGGTCAGTTTTCGTGCTGCTGTTGGCTGTATTGATTCTCGAAACAGACAGTGGCGGCAGTGTGGGGGCGGATGGTGGCGACTGCGGCAGCAACAAGGGCGGCAGCGGCAGCGAGGGCAGCAGTGGCAGGGTCTGTTAGTCTGGAGTTGCGTCAATGGCGAGACGCCCTGCAGGTCCAGCAGTGGAGAAGAACGCCACAGGCATAGCTGTGCAACGGCGGTGCGCTGCGCAGGACAGCAGAGCTCGCAGGTTCCACGACACGGCGCGCAAACGGAACAGATGTGTTCGAATCGAACAGTGAAGGTAATATTCGGTGCACAAACCATCTCGGTTCTGTCATCTGTCGCAGGACAAGGAGATCACAATCCACGATGCGGTGCGGGGCGAGGTGACGTGGAACACCAACACGCTGGGCGATTTCGTCATCCTGCGCTCCAATGGGCAGCCGGTGTACAACTTCTGTGTCGCGGTGGATGACGCCACCATGGGCATCTCCCACGTGCTGCGCGCCGAGGAGCACCTGCCCAACACCCTGCGGCAGGTAGGCCGGACGATCCATGGATGATCAAGTTGGAGGCAGGATTGGGCATCGAAGCAAGGGGATGAGCATCTGCCGAGCACCCTGCACTGACTGCTTGAATGATCGAGTGCATGTCGGCATGGACATGCATCCAGTCAGTCACCAAAACAATCATCAAATCGCTGCAACGTGTGTGAATCAACAAAAGCACTGCAATGCTACTCCGTTTGAATGCACCCTCTTTTGAGGGCGCTCAGAACAAGGTTGACGATCGGCGTTTGTGCAGGTGCTGCTGTACAATGCGCTGGGCTTCGAGCTGCCGACGTTTGGACACATGTCGCTCATCCTGGCGCCCGACAAGAGCAAGCTGTCCAAGCGGTGCGCGGAGCGAAACACTTGCACAGCTGCAATGCGCCGCCCCCATCACTCTCGCACGGAGTCAGGCCCGTGGACGTCGAGATGGTGTAGGGTTCCGCGTAATCCGATGTCATCAGCCCGGCGCAGACAGCGCGGCGAGGTTTAAATGGGCGATGTCAGGGACAGGCTACTTGAACAACTGCTTCTCATCTCTTCCACATGCACAGGCACGGCGCGACGTCGGTGGGCGACTTCCGGGACGAGGGCTTCCTGCCGGACGCGATGGTCAACTTCCTGGCGCTGCTGGGCTGGAACGAGGGCGACGGATCCGAGCGCGAGATGTACACGCTGCCGGAGCTGCAGGTGCTGCTTCTTGGCAGCAAATCAGCCACAGGGACTCGGGGCCGATGCGCGCGCTGTGTCATGCTGCATGTGCCAAATGCCCTTGGGACCATACAGGTCGCCGGCCGCTGCAGCACATTGGGGTATTAACTGGTCAGGCGCGAAGCTGAGGGCGGTGAGCTGAGTGTCTGACATATGGTGCGTCCGCAGGACGCCTTCAGCCTGGGCCGCATCACCAAGAGCGGTGCCGTCTTCGACAAGACCAAGCTGTCGTGGATGAACGGTGCGCTTGCCAACTCTCCATGGCTACCAGCCTCCGCCTGGCATCACTGACCACATCTGCCTGGTGACTCTTGTGAGCCTACCGCAATCACCAATCATCCAAGCTATCTCCTGGAGATGTAATCGAATGCATTAGTGTCGTGTCGGTACCTGCGGGCGAGGCCGGATGAGGAGCGGGTGCCGCTGGTGGCAAAGCAAGCACAATGACCTTATTAATGCTTCTGGAATCAGTGTTGACGCTTGGAGACCTGTTGCCAACGGCAGGGCAGTACCTGCGGGCGAGGCCGGACGAGGAGCTGGTGCCGCTGGTGGCCAAGCAGTGGGCCGAGGCCGGGCTGCTCAGGTCTGAGGAGGCGACGCCCTTCGTGACCGCCGCCGTTAAGGCCGCCAAGAAGTCGCTGGTGCGCACAACAATTTGACATCACATTACCAATTGCCCTCCATTATGATAGAACCAGTTACTTGAACGCCCTTTGTGACCGCCGCCGTGCCTGCGGTCAAGAATTTGCTGGTGAGCACCAAATTGCTGTATGCGACATTGTTGCAGGACACGGCGCACTGCTGGGCTGTCCTGCCAGCTGCCATTCACTCGCAGTTTGCTGTGACAACGTGGGCGTCCTGCGTGTCCCTAGGTGCATTGGGGCAGGCGCATCAGGGGTGGCCGAGGCCTCTTCCCTGGAGGTCTGCTGCTCCTTCTTGCGCGCTTCGGTGCTTAAAGTCTGCTGCAGAACCCGGACAGGGAGCTACAGGATCTCGCCAGAAATGTTGCAAGGCTCTCGACCTCTACACCGCCGCTGGCCTGCGACAGGAATTGCTGCCGGATGCCAACAAGGAGCTACGTCAGTTGCCAGAAGTGCCTGCTGGTGGCTCGAATACTGTCAATTCAACAGTCAAGCCCTGCTTTGCGCAGAAGGTGCTGCCGGATGCGGACAAGGAGCTGTGGGAGTATTCGGAGCACCCGCTGAAGGTTAACATTGGGATCCAACATTGAATTCTAAACCTCCTGGTGCGGGCAGGAGGTGCTGCCGGACGCGGACAAGGAGCTGCGGGAGTACCTGGAGTACCCGCTGGAGGGAACGCTGGGCTCGGAGGTGGGAAAGGAGATCGTGGAGGACAACTTTGGCGAGGTGGCGCAGGCGGCGCTGGACGCCTATAACAGCGGCGCGCTGAAGGAGGCGCTGCAGGACGGCGCGGAGGGCTTCAAGGTACCGTTGTGATTCAAGCATTTCGTCAATCGTCGACGGAGCGAACGTGGCAGCGGCCTGGATCTGTGTGCAAAGAAGCAAACTGGCGTCCGTGGCCTGCGTGGTCGCAGGTTTGCCCACGCCTTGTCGCCTGCTTCAACAGGGAGACCTGCCAGGCACGTTGCGCGCAGGCTTGCATCCTGCTGGGGGTTGCGGCGGCGGCCGTTGTGAGTCTGAACTGGCCTGCCTAGAGAGGGGTTGAAGCAATAACGGACTGCGGGCATGAGGTGGCTTCTCTGTGCACTGCAGAAATGGCTGAAGGGCGTCGGCAAGGAGCAGAAGCGGAAGGGCAAGCGCCTCTTCATGCCGATGCGCATCGCCCTCACGGTGCACCTGGCTACTTACCCGCACTGCCAGTGCTGCCACTCCTGAAGCAACTGTCTACCCGATAGTATCGCTGTATGGCTCATACGTCTTGACTGCCACTTCATAATGCATCGTCTGCACACGAGCTGTGCGCACACCTAGTGTCCTGGCCGCCTGGAAGGTTTCCCGAAAGGTGTTCCCGAGAGGATTGAACTGCTGAAATACACGCAAACCGTTGTACGCTGCAGGGCAAGGACCACGGACCGGAGCTGCCCGACCTGGTGAACGTGCTGCTGCTGGAGGACGGGGAGGTCACGGCGGGCGACGCCTATGTGCCGCTGTCTGAGCGCATGGAACGCCTCAAGGCAGCTGTTGCGAAGCTGCCGCAGCCCGCCGCCGCCACTGCGTAGAGCTACTTCACAGCGGGCAACGCGTACGTGCCGCTGTCGGAGCGCATGGAGCGCCTCGAAGGCGGCTGTCGCAAAGCTGCCGCAGCCCGCTGCCGCCATGGCGTAAGGCTGCGGGTCAGGATCGCAGAGCTGCCGCAGCCCGCCGCCGCCACGGCTTGAGGTTGCAAGGCGGCCATCGCAGAGCTGCCGCAGCCGACCGTGTGCTTAAGTCTGTGAGGCGGCCTCCAACGAGCGTGCGACTGGCAGCCGTTCACACGACGCGCGTGCGGCTGCTGACGGGTGTTCCGGAGTATTACTGTGCCGATGACTGCAGCACGCAGGATAACCGGGCAGGCATATGTTGCTGCACTAGGAAGCTTCTGCAGCCATGTTGGCAGCAAGGCTCTGCTACTGGATCACTGGAACCGCGTGGTAGGCATGTGGAATTAGTGGCGGCGTCGGGATGTTACACTCAGCGATCCGTTATTGCTGGAATGGGACGGGAAACCAAGGAAGCCCAACTGAAAACTCTGACGTTCACTTCTTGTACATTTGGAAAATAAACACCCCGATGGAGAGCAGGACGCAAATCAGAATGACGTCTACACAGAAGTGCTTTGTAGACCGGACCTGCGGCGACATGCACATCTCCATGCTCACAACGATCGCATCCACAACACATGCCATGCGAATGCATGCTGTTGCCTCGCCTGTGTGATGAGACCATGGATCTTCATGTTGTTAGTCTTCAGCTGCTTCGTGACATCATCAACCTGCACCATGTCAAACAGCAATGTTCAATGCCGCCGTATGCCGCACTGACGGACCAAGCATTTTAGCGGCAATGCCAGACCCCGTGATATGCTGGGTGACGATCACAGAGGAGACAGCACCATGCACACGATTGTGCAATCATGCCCACACCCCCACTCACCTTCTCGTTAACTTGATCAATGAGCACATCCTGGTGATTTAAATTTTCCCCCATAGCTGTCGCAATTTCGCCCAGTGTCCCCAGACCCTGCTCGATGTTCTCCAGCTGCCTGTCCTGCCTGGCTTTGCTGACCTCCCACTCCTGCATGCCCACATGCAAGTGTGCTCTGCCGGCTGCATATTAAAAATGCTGCCTGCTCGAATGACTGGTGTCGCCAGTCCAACGGCATGCCAATCATTGATCGCTAGTCAAGCAGTCTTGGGACACATGTGTCAATCAACGTACCTGGCGGAACTTGGAGGACTCTGCCGTCTGTTCGAAGTAGTGCTCCGAGTGCCACCTCGCCTCGATGGTGATCTCCGGCTTTGTGGCTGACGAGCCGCCTGCCGCGAAAAGCTGCAGTCATGGGGGCGCCGTTTTCAGAAATGATTGCCAGGACTTCTCCCAGGCACTCGTGAGACTTGCTGGATGACTGCATCCTTGGTTCTGCCCAGGTGGTGTGGTCAGTGAGGATGACCCGGCACTGACCTTCTTTGTGGGCGACAGGCGTCCGCCAAAGATGCCGTCAGGCACCTGCTGAATGACGTACCGGAGGTTCTCCACCTGCGCACTCCAGGCAACAAGTTGTAACCACGATTCTTTCGACGTGTACGTACAGAGACACTTTACATGTGAGTGTACAATCCACGAGAGCACCCACCTTCTGCTTGCGGTCCTGGATGATCTCTGGCGTCAGTTTCTTGCCTTTCCTCGCCAATTTGAGGAGCGTCTCGAGATTGCCCTCCAGCAGCGCTGTCTTTGCTCTCCTACAGATAGATTGCAAGACAAGTTAGAGGTGCATCAGGGCTTCACGGGCTGTTTTAGCAAAAAAGCAAAAAGGCGAATCTTCGTTTCTGTCGTGTGAAATGGTGTAAATTGCCTGATCTCTGCATTGACGGCGGCTCTGAGCGCCCGGTTGTGCTCCTCGGCGTTCGCCTGGGCTTTCTGCAGATCAATAGATGTTTTATCTTCACAAGGCGTTCCTAACACAACAAAGAAGGGGATCACCACATTTCAAATCCTGGACTCCTGCAGGCCGTGAAATGCAGTGCCGCACCGTGGTGAGCTCATCTGCCTGCTGCATGATGAAGGCGTACTCGTCCATGAACGGGTCTGGTCCCTTTTCGCCTGCCTCTGGTCGCTTGTCATCCTTGACCACATACTTCTCATACCTGTATACACACACAACACACAGCCTGTGAGCGGCTTCGCTCGCGTTCATGCACTCGACATACGTGAGATGGCAGCTGCTCGGCTATCAGTTTGGTTGGAATTCATCATACATATTAGGGAAATTCAGGCCTCCTCTGGCTCTTTGCGACGTCTCGGAGAAGGCGTTTGAGCGAGCTGGTCAACAAGGGGTGCTCACTTCTTTAGTATAGCGTCGGATCGACTGACGATGTCTCCCAAGCTCATCACCGCTGAGTTTTAGCAGTCCTAGGACCGCCAATCATAGCCCATTTGACAGCCTTGTGGCCTGCACCTGCAAGTTGCTGCGACGATCTGCGATCTGGCTCGGAATTTACAGCGAAGCGCGAGACGGCTTAATGAGATATAGGAAACTAAATTTGTGGAACAATCATTCGTTTAAATTGCCGAGGCCCTGCAGAGCGTTGAAGCCAGCGGGCTTGCTACAAAGCTACCCGTTTCCATCGCCGCTGACTCTTGCAGCGGCTAGAGTCTCAACATTGCGTGATCGCCGATCGGCTGGCGCCCTGGCGGCAACAGCAGCAATAGCCGCGTGCAGCTTACACTTTCATCGATGCAATCTAGGTAGATAGTCACGCTGTGATCGGCAGGATGGGAGCTATACCATTCCGGCGCTGAGGGCGATTGACTTGGTCCAGGCATCATGTCGAAGGAAGTAGGTCTGCGGCTGCTGCATGCGCCGGCATGCGCGAGCGCCGTCGGCCAGCTGCCGGGCGACTTGCTAAAGGCGCTCGTGTCCCTTCGGCACTTCGGCGTCTCTGTCGGCGGTCTAGAGCGTGCTCACAGCGGCAGCGTCCACCAGCATCGGACCTACAAGACAGCACCGAGAAACCGCCACACAACACACCACGGCGGCGACTGGAATGTACAGGGTGGCTTCACACCCACACCATACGCAGGTTTGCCGAATCCTGCGTTCACTTTGTCACTTTGTCGCGAGTGCCGCATCGTGACAGCGCTCACACAAAGTCAAGCCTCCTGGCTTGCCGCCAATTGCAGGTCCTTGTTCATCTGCTGTAGCTTTGCCATGGACTGATCTCGCCATGTTCGGCTCAAAGCAGGTGGCAGTAATAATGCCACTGTAAAGGCGGCGCCGACGCCATTCACCAGCGGCGCGCCGGCAAGCGGACTAGAGCACCGGCTCTGCTGCGTCTGCGGCTCGCAACTGCCGCTGTCCCCGGGGCAGCACGTCAACGGCGGCAGCGCCTGTGCAGAGTGTTCGGCGCAGCGGCGGCACCGCGGCAGCGGTGCCGGCAGCCAGAAGCCGCAACGGGACAGCGGCGGAGAGGCGCAGGAGCGGCCCGCCGATGGTGCTCCGGCCGATTACCGGCCGTTTGTGCCTGGCAACATGCGCTCCAGCTTCAGCAACGGCCCCCGCTCCATCGTGCTGGACAACATGCGCCGGCGCCCAGGCGCGGCGCACCACGGCAACTACGGCGGCAGCAGCGGCGGCGCCTACGGTGGCAGCGGCCGCAGCGGCCCCGCGCCGTACCAGCCGAATGGAGCCGGCGGCCCGCCCCGCAATGACGCTGGCCGCTTCGGCCAGCAGCAGCAGGACCATCCCGAGCTGGCGCGGGCTGCGCAGCGCACCCGCGATGGCCATGGCCAACAGCGCAACAGCTTCGGCCGGCGGGAGGGTTTTGAGCAGCGGGACGGGCCGTCTCAGCACGACCGCTTTGCGCAGCCGCGCGGCGGCCCAGCAAACCAGTCGGGCTATGCCGACCGTGATTCGATGGCGCCGCCACAGCGCCGGCAGCAGCAGGACCACCGAGGCAATGGTGGCGGCTGCTGGCGCGACAGCAGCAGGTGGCAGGAGGGCCCGCCGGCTTACGGCGGCAGGCTCAACGGCGAGGGCCGGCTAAACGGTGATGGCCGGTTGAACGGCCAGGCCGGCGCCAGGCCCGCAGGCGCCTGGCAGGGAGGCGGCTACGATGCAGATCGGCAGCAGCAGCAGCAGTCCGCGCAGCGGCCGCCTCCCAGGAAGGCCCCACCGCCGCGGCCGCCGCCGCCGCCGGAGGATGTCAATGTGCAGCTGCCGGACGTCATCACTGTCAAGTCACTGGCGGAGAAGCTCGGTGAGTTGACTTCAAGGCCCAGTTTTCTGGCAGGGCGCAGCTGCAGCACCACGGTACCCTGGCGCCCACAGCCAGCTCATGGGCGGCAGCCATCTGCCCAGGCCGACAGAGGCTGCCAGATCTCTGCATGAAAATTGCATGAGGGCACATAATGGCGTGGTGCTGCACGATGGAAGTTCTTGCTTGTCCGCGTGTCGACGAGGAGCTGGAGGAGGTGCTGGTCTCATGTGTGACACTCACGCAGCACCTGTCAGATTCACCAGTCAGCATTTCATGACAGGGATTCCTCACCCCGCAGGCGTGTCGACGGAAAAGCTGGAGGAGGTGCTGGCGGAGGTTGGGGACCTGTCAGAAGTCCCCCTTCAGCATTTCACGATGGAGTTGTCAAACAACAATTTGGTTTGGCGCGTAGGCGTGTCGATGGAAAAGCTGGAGGAGGTGCTGGTGGAGATTGGGGATGCGCCATCATCGCCGGAGGACGTCGTGCGGCCCGACTCTGCAGAGCTCGCCGCCATGGAGTTCGGCAAGATCGTCATCTTCTCGCCAAACACGCTGCGTGCGTGCTCTAGCCCTTGCCACAGCATGGCCGTTCTCTCTTTCGCCGTCGGGCTTCAGCCGCTGAACACGTCAGGGCCCCGCCTGCTGGGCTTTGCATACCAAACTGGCGCCAAGTTGTCCAGCACGACAGCTGAGGCCGCCCGCGGGTTGCTTTCCGAAATACGCAGGTCAGGATGTGGATGCAATGGAGCGGCCGCCGGTAGTGACGGTCATGGGGCACGTGGACCATGGCAAGACCAGCCTGCTGGACGCTCTGCGCAGCACCTCGGTCGCCGCCGGCGAGGCGGGCGGCATCACGCAGGTGCGACGGCGTGAGACATGCTGCTTGTGTTGTTGCAACTGGGCAGGGCCCGCTGCACACCTCGGGAAGCACACCGCCTCAACAGCTTGCGTCGCAGCGTGCAATGCAGCATCTGGCATACGCTGCGCCAGGGGGCACCGCAGCTGCATCTTCCCGCCTGCTAATGTGGACAGCATGCAGGCCCCAACTGCCTCGCCCGCATCCGACAGACAGCCTTACTCACTCCCGTCATTTCACTGCAGCACATGGGCGCCTTCACGGTACTCATGCCGGGCAGCAACGCGGCGCTGACATTCCTGGACACGCCAGGGCATGCCGCCTTCTCATCCATGCGCGCCCGCGGCGCTGCCGTGACCGATCTGGTGAGCCTTTTGATGCTTGTAGGGTTTTACTATCCAGCAGTCCCCCTCCGCCCAAAGCCCAGTCTGCAAGCCCTGCGTTTTCCCATCCTGAAAGTGCCCATCCTGACGTCGCGACTGATGTGGGACTGCCACCCACCAAAGGGCCCAGAGCTCTGGGCGAACCCGCATCGACCCTTTGGCGTCATTTCCCTTCAACCTTACCACGAAATCTCGCAGGTGGTGCTGGTGGTGGCAGCGGAGGACGGCGTGATGCCGCAGACGCGGGAGGCGCTGGCGCACGCGAAGGCGGCCGGCTGCCCCATCGTGGTGGCGCTCTCCAAGTGCGACCTGCCCAATGCGCGCCCCGAGGAGGTCGAGGCGCAGCTGCTGGTGCGTGCTTGCAGCGGAGCGCCAGTGCAGCAAAGCGTGCCCACATCATGCTTGTGCAGCCTCTTTCAGATAAATTTCATTGGCATACAAAGTGGCGGACGCGCGTGCCGCGGATAGCAAGTGGTGGCGCAGACGAAATCTGCTGTCCGGACCCCACTGGCAGTCTGTTCATGTACCGCGAGGCATGGATGAACGGAGGTAATGACAGCTGCCACTTCGTCCTGTGCAGGCGGAGGGCGTGGAGCTGGAGTCGGCGGGCGGCAGCGTGCAGCTGGTGCGCACTTCCGCGCCGTCCGGCGTAGGCCTTGCCGAGCTGGAGGAGGCGCTCCTGCTGCAGGTCCGCTGCTTTTTCATGATCCAAAATGCGAATCACACCTAGAACATCACCAAAACAGAGCTTCATCCGGTCCCGAAGCCCGACAGCCTGCTGCATGTCCGCTGTTGTTTCTCGACAAGTGTGGTCTGGACTCGACACTTGTCGAGAATCCAGGTCAGCAAAACTGTGTTGCACATGCGCCTGGGCGGCATCACGACAGAAGAGCGCGTGAGATGGGACTGCAGATGGGGTCTGACCTACTAGTCAGCCACAACCATGCGTATCAACAGTCGTGAAGGTGCATTGACCACAGTGGACGTGTGCATGGCTTGACATCAAGAAACCAAAACTTGTGAATTGAGGTGAAACCGTGATCCTGCCACAAAAACAATCTTCTTGCTGCGCAGGCGGAGATGATGGAGCTCAAAGCGAGCCGTAGCCGCGATGCGGAGGCAGTGGTGGTGGAGGCTCGCCTGGTGCAGGGACAGGGCCCCGTTGCCACCGTCATCGCCAAGCGCGGCACGCTGCGCCCGGGACAGCCTGTCGTCGTCGGCAACGAGTGGGGCAAGGTACGAGCACTAGAGTGAGAATAGAGACTGGGCAGCGCAGGCGCTACTCGTGCTGCTGGTGGTGCCATTGACGCATGCATATTTTGACGTGATCAAGTCCGAACCGGTGCATCCTCGCTGAGAGCACCGAGGTCGACCACGTCGAATGCGATTGGATCACGTGTTACTGACTGACATGTTTGCGTGTTGCAGATCCGGGCGCTGCGGGCGCCGCATGGTGGCGCGTTGAAGGAGGTGCTGCCAGGACAGCCCGCCGAGATCAGCGGCCTGCGCGGCATGCCGCAGGCCGGCGACGCCCTCATGGTGCAGTTCTCATCACCAGCTTGCGATTCTGCAGTTCCTTCTTGCAAGAGCTCTGCAGTTGCTGCGGTCGCTCACATCAACGCGCTGCAAAGCTGCGACGTGCCATTGCAGCGATACGTCTTTCTCGTCAGCTCGTCATGTCAGCTTGCGGCATGGCTCGGCTTGTTATGTCGCCAATCCTGTTGGACAGCGCTTTGAGACTCAGCCTGCCTCTGCTTTGAGGTTAAGCCTGCCTCTTGCGCAGGCGGTGGCCAGCGAGGAGCGCGCGCAGCGGGTGAGCCGTGCGCGCACGCTGCGGGCGGAGGACTACCGCCTGGCCCGCGCCGCCGCCGCCGTCGCCTCCCAACAGGCTGCCGACGCTGCGATTGACGCCGCGGCCGTGCGTCGTCATCGTGACCCCACATTGCAGCCCTTTCATTAGGGTCTGAGCAGCGTCTCGTGCAAGACCCGCTGTCAAGCTTGTTTGCACAGCAGTGCAAGGTGTGCGAATATCCGGTGGACTTGGGACGGGATTTCGGATGCGACATTGGGTGCGACATTGGGACTTTGACTGGCTGCAGGAGGCGCATGGGGAGGAGGGTCTGGACCGGCGGCAGCTGCCCATCGTGGTGAAGGCGGACGTGCACGGCTCAGTGGAAGCTGTGTGCGACGCTGTGGCCCGCCTGTCCAGTGACAAGGTGTGCGCTGCCGCCCTTGTGACGCCGCTGCGGCAAACCCCAGCCATGCATGCCCAACCCATGCGCACACTCGCCTGCAGCTTGACAGATGCGCATGGGAGAAGAAGCGGTTTGAGCGCGGGTCCCCAGTGCGACACCGCCCCGGCTGTGGCTTACCCTGTGCGTGCTGCACCTTGCGATCGCCCGAAAGCACTGCCGCGACTCCCTACCATTTCACACGCGACCCGCTACTGTTTCATGTACTGGTCAAGCGCCAGGTGCGGGTGAAGCTGCTGTATTCGGGCGTGGTCCCCGTCTCGGCGTCGCACGAATGGAAATTCACCCGTTCCGTCGAAGCTATGTTTCGTCCCACAACACGACCAAGCTGCTGACGCAAGCGCCCTGCCATGTTGTGCGTGCCAGGTGCGGGTTAAGCTGCTGTTTTCGGGCGTCGGCCCCGTCTCGGCGTCGGATGTCAACCTGGCGGCTGCGGCGGGAGCCACCATCCTGGCCTTCAATGTGCGCGCGCCCGGCGGCGCCGTCGAGGGCGAGGCCAAGCGCCTCGGCGTGCCAATCTGCTCCCAGCGCATCATCTACCGCCTGCTGGAGGAGGTATGTCAAAGGCACTGCAACGTGATGACTATGCCGGGCAATAACACTGTTTGTCGTCCGTCCTTGCTGCACCCAGCGCATCATCTCCGGCCTGCTGGAGGAGGTGTGTTTGCACCTCCCCGACCATCTCGAGCATCACGAGGCTGCCACTATACCCTGTGCATATGGCCACCTGTATTGATTTCTAGCTGGCACCAGGACGGCTTGCGCGCCTGGAGATGTCCTGTTGCTAGGCGGGCAGCCATCAGATTCGAGTGCCGGTTTCCAAGGCTCTCAATGCGCGCTCCGCAGGTTGGTGACCTCATGGCGGGCAGTGCCGCGCGCGTTGACCAGGAGATTATGCTGGGCGAGGCCAGCGTGCTGCAGGTGAACTGTGCTTTCCGATTTCAGTCGCAACCCAGGGGAACATAACATTTTCGAGCGAATCCAGGCTTCATGCTGGCCCAGGCGAGCCCGCTGCAGGTGCTGCGCCTGCCGACATTGCACAACTGTCAACCCCTGTAGGTTCTGCATGTCTGCTGCGGCTGCCTTACCTGAACGATAGACCGCGCGTGTAGCTCTGCCTGCTCTGCCTGCGTGCTGCAAGTGCAGCCACAGGCCACCTGCGGCGCATGCTCGGGTGCCCGAGTTGGCATCATGCTCTCTGATGCAGAGCTGCGGGCTTCTCCATTCAACACATATGCCTTGAGGCCTGCTGAACGTCGGCTGTGTGCGTGCAGGTGTTCCCGATCAGGGGCGGCAAGGGGGAGGCTGCCAGCGCAGTGGCGGGTTGCCGTGTGTCCGAGGGCACCCTCAAGGCCGCCATGCAGTTCCGCGTGCTGCGCGATGGCGAGGTGCGGTCCTGAAACCCTAAATCAAAACTCTAAGTGAGGGTGTGTGCTGCCAGCGGGGAAACTCAAAGGGTTCCTGCGTCCAGAGCCACTCAAGATCGGCAGTCTGGTGGCACATAGCTCTCATGTGTGAACTTGCACTTGTCTTGAGTGGCCTTGTCAACATTATGTCGCTCCGGCTGTGCAGGTGGTGCATGAGGGGCGGGCGGCGTCGCTGAAGCGGCTGAAGCAGGTGGTGGACACCGTGGGCAAGGGCACAGAGTGCGGGCTGCTGCTGGACGGCTGGCACGGCTGCCAGGCGGGCGACATTGTCAAGTGCTTCACCGTGGAGAACCGGCCGGCGCGCTCGCATGAGGTCGTGCAGCAGGCCGCCACCGGCTGAGGCCGCCACCGGTCGAGCAAAGGGGTAAAGCGTGATTGCGCTGCTGACTTGCGCCAACATTTTGATTGTGCGTTGTGACGCACTGTGCAGCGGCATCAAACGTACCAGCTGCCGGCTGTCTTCTGCTGCAGCATTTCGGACCAGCGCTGCGGCTGCACATGCAGCTGCACATGCATGTGCATTGAAATTATTAAGCAGCAATCATGTAGAGGATGACACATACGATATCAATGCAGCGAGGGGCCGTCACGTCACAGGTAGACTTCGCTATTGCATGTGAACGTCAGGATGCTGCAGCAAATCTATGAGCATAGGGACTGAAGCCGGTCATCCGCAGGCATCGATGATGCCTGGAGATGCCCTGCACTGGCTACAGCAGGAGTGCCGGAAACCACCCACTCAGCAGGCACTGACCTGGCTGCAAGCCTGTTTGCATGCACTGACCGCGAGCGCGTCAGAAGTCGATTTACTCGTCTGCAGAAGCCTAGTACAAACTTCAACTCGAGGTCCTTCACTCGCAGCCGAACAGCTGAACACTTGCTCACAGCTCCCACTCGTGTGACAAGGCAGGATTGCCACAAGGCTCGAGACCTCCGGCATCATGAGCGCAGCATTCGTGCCCGCATTGCACGTTGGACAGCATGCAGCGCACTGCAGAACGTTCAGACCTCCAGCGCAGCTCCGTTCTCCCCAGAGAGACGTGCATGTCTGCATTGCCGCATGCCGACCCGCGGCCGCGAGGTGATTCAAGATGGCTGTGATGCATCAAACCTTCACTCGTCGACAAATGTGATTCTGATTCGGAACAATGCTGAGGCAGGTCACAGCGACTCGGCGGCAGGCGGAATCTTTGCGTGCGCGCAGAGTGTGAGTCCCTAGTGCATTAGCTGCTGTGGTCACGGCATTCCCTCTGCAGGTATAATTCATGCCCATAACTGTGTGAATTCATTGTATGCTGTTTCTCTCCACACAGCAAAACAGCAGGAGCAGAAGAAGCCACTTGTGCCGGCGGCGCCCCCAGGCAGTGGTAAACGCGAGCAGGTACTGGGTCCACTCGGCGCCCTTGTATGTCTTGCCCTGAGAGTCTGCAACCTTCACACAGCACCACACATTCGCTCGCATGATGTCCTCCGCATTTTCTGCTTGCCAGCTCAGCGCGTCGGCAGAATGGACATGGCTGCCGGATGTCGTGCAGGCTGCGGCAGGGGATGAGGAAAACGCATCGCAGCAGTCGGCGCTGGGCGGCCTCTTCAGCCTCTGGACCTTTTACAACTCGGGAACGGCGGAGCAGATCGTGCGGCGCAGGGACCCGCAGCCAGACAGCTCAGAGGACGGCTTTCCCCTCGAGGTGAGGAATGGGCGCACTCAGCCATGCGACCACGAGGCCAAATACATGAGCCTCATCGTGCTGTTTGCCTGTTTGTCTCGCCCTGCCATAGCCTGTCATCGTATTGAGGGAAGCGCACGGGTTGTTTGCCACCCTGACGATGCTGCAAGCGGGAACGGGGTACTCCTGGAGCTGATAGCTGGCACTGGGTCGTTAAACACCGCCGATTGCACATGCAGGATCCTGAGGATGAGGGCCCACGGTGGGGCATCTTCGACTTGGGAGCGTACACGCAGTCGTGGGATGTGCCGTGGGGCGCCAAGGAAACCCTTGGCGGAACGGCGCTGTGGGCCGCGACCTTCCTGGGCACGGCCTTCCTTCTGGCGCCGGCGCTGTTCTTCAAGCTCGGCAGCAAGGTGTGGCGCAGAGCTGAACAGGATGCGAGCGCACGAGATTTACTTGCTGCAGGAAGGCATGCGTCGTCGGCAAAGCTGTCATGTGTTCCCGTAAAGCAGGGCATCACTGCTGGTTTCATCAATGCAGCCAAGAGGTTGAGTCCGGGAATGCTGACCGTGGTCGTTATTGCAGAACGTGTCGGACTATGGGCAGCTCGACTGGGCCTACTATGCAGTCGGTCACCAGGTGAGTATTGCATCTTGATCGGATTCATGAGGTCGCTGAGTTGTAGACGTGTTCAGAGCGGACGGTGTGTCGCGATCCATGTGTCGATTCAATGCATCGCAGGTCCTGGAAACCGTGGCCAGCCTGGCAGTCGTGGGCTTTGCAGTCCGTAAGTACCGGCCGCTGTCCAAGGACTTCTTCAGAGTCAGCCTCTCGTGAGCCCTCCTCACGAGTCCTTGGCCGCCGCCATGATTGTGCATCACGACTGGAATGCTGCCATGCCCTGCAAGCACTCCTGCTCCGCCTGTTTCAGTGTGATGTTATTGGCGTGCGAGGATGACACGCCAGGTGAGCAAGTCTTGCGGGCAGGATGAGAGGCAATTTTTAACAAGTTTTGCACCGCCCCGCATGCTGCAGGAACCCGTTCCGGAAAGGGGACGGCTGGCTGGTGTGGGCACTGCTGGGCATTGTCACTGCGCCGGCCGTCATCGCGCTCGTCGCGACCGCGCTGTCTGCCATCAGCTACGAGGTGCTCGCCCGGGGTTTCCGGACCCCTGTGGGAACAGAATCAGTCATCTCACTGCTGCGGTGGCGGGCTGTGCTGCCTGCTGCAGCACTCTGTGTGGATGCACGACTCCCATGCTCGCTGTGTGACTGGGGCGCTCCCGGTGCTACTGCACGAGTGCTGCCGCATGAAGGCTGCCGCACAAAGCCCTGGGTCATGACGGCTGCCCTGCCAGTAATGCTGCGACAGAGGCGCATCGTGCCTGTTCAACCAGGAGGTGGGCGGCAAGGGCACAGTGGACGCGGTGTCGCACCTCATCAGCCTCAACGTGCCGACATACCTAAGCCTGATGGCCACCACCGCGGTGCTGGCGCCAATTCTGGAGGAGACCGTCTTCCGCGGCTTCCTGCTCACCTCGCTCACCAGGTCCGCATGAAAAACAAGCTGAATTGTAGCCTGCGACGGGCCACCTGTGTTGTAGGTCCATGCCGACTGTCTCCTGCTCCCATTGCTCACCAGGCAGACCTACCCTGAGGTCGTTCTGAGCTTGTCTACGACAAAGATATGCCTCCCCGAGTATCCGTAGCCCCGCACCCACGTGTTTTGAGAACGAATCCTACACCTGGTGCCCCATGTTTCGTTCCGACGGCTTGCTGCGCATCTCCCTCACCAGCGTCTGTCCCCAATGCAGGTTCATGCCGACGCAGCTGGCGGTGCTGGTGAGCGCGCTGCTCTTCGGGGCGGCGCACCTCAGCGCCAAGGACTTCCCGCAGCTGGTGGCGCTGGGCACCGTCATGGGCTTTTCCTATGTGCGCTCGCGCAACCTGCTGACGCCGATGCTCATCCACGGCACCTGGAACGGCGCCGTGCTCTCGCTGCTGTTCCTGCTGACCAGCCAGGGCGTCAACCTGGAGGAGCTGCTGAAGTAGTAGGGTTTTTGCAGGCCGTTGATGAATGTCATATGGCCAACCCATTGTATTTAGCGAAGATGCTGGAAACGATAAGCAGCGTCGAACCGTCTGTGTTATTGTTGCTCGAGGCCAGCGTCGTGCCGCAAATATTGATTGACGGAAGTATGCAGCTCAACCTCTCTGTCGTGCCCGTAATGTTTGCTTGTTGTTGTTGCGCGCAGCATAGCTCAGCTTGGTGTCTAGGTAGAGACTTGCCCAATTGAATTGACAGTTCTGAATCAAATAACCAGCAAAATCACAATACTGTTCTGCAGCCGAAGAGCAGCCAACAAGCCGTGTCATAAACGCCACGCAATGACATTAGACTCTTGCTGCAACTTCATCGCATCGGCACTGCTGCACGCCGGCCCTCTATTGGTTGGACGCATGGCTGAGGTACCCGGTCCACAACATGCCACAGGTGGACATGTACAGCACCTGCAGCACCGCGGGGCATGTCGTTCTCAGACATGGCAATTGACATGGTTCTGTGCGTTTGCATATGCATATGCATTTGCATTTGCATTTGAATTTGCATTTGCTGCGCAGCACGTGAAGCGCGCTGTGAAACATTCCCATCTATCAGTCGCCCACCTGGTATCTGAGCGGAATCAGCCAGAAGTTGACGCCAGCTGCCGGCACCCAGAACTTCCACCCTGCAGGCGGCGCTTGCATGGTCATAACCATGCACAAATATCAGTCTGCACAAGCAAGCTGCAGCGCAGGACGAGACATCGTGCATCCTAGAGTTTCGCACCGTTGTGCAGACGGGGGG
>JAABUL010000920.1_pt1 | contig 59857 bp, 20 predicted proteins | sample 5559151 | NCBI WGS metagenome assembly JAABUL01 (sample SAMN10711876, study PRJNA513368) | rock metagenome | isolation source: Antarctica rocks | place: Antarctica: Victoria Land, Pudding Butte sud
TGGCGCCCACGGTGACGCCGTGTACACCGAAGAAGCTCTCGATCGTATAGTCACCCAGCTGATGGACCAGACTGGCGCCCACCGCGCTCCTGGGCCCGCTTCTGCTGCCGCTATCGCATCCTTACCTGAGCAGAAAGCTAACGAGAGCATGTTGGGTGAAAATGGCAGAGCTGAATGCTCAGTATGCATGGACGCCGTGGAAATCGGCGACGAAGTCACGATCTTACCATGCAAACATTGGTTCCACGGCGATTGTGTGGGCGCTTGGCTCAAAGAGCATGACACTTGCCCTCACTGCCGACAAGGAATAATGCCAAAAAACGCTCCCGCGAATGCCGATACACCACGCTCGCCAGATCAGGCACCACGGAACGACCTAAACAACTATCCACCATTGGACCGAGGCCCCCCTCCACCCTTACCGCGGGGTCACCAGACGCCAATCCCTACTGCTTTGTTACAACCAGGCATGCGACAACCATACATGCCCGGAGGTTTCAGTAACTACCCGGAGCCACAAAATTATGTGGTCCCTTCTGACCAGCAGCAAGAGCATTCCTCCAATTGGTCTTCGCCACCTTCGCCCCAACAGAACCGGAACGAGCACAGCCATAGGCGGAGATCGAGTGCTAGAGATCGAAGTAGTGGGGACGGTGGCGAGGGGAGTAGCAGTGGGCAGGGCGTTTCAGCTTGGTTCCGGAACCTCAGGGGCGGCAACAGCAGTGGAGACAGGTGACAAGGCTTCTTACGCCTGGAAAGATGCATTCATGGGAAAGGGGTCCAAGATCCGGATGGTTCGACGACCCACTATGTCGGGATTAAATGCATATGAGCAGGATACCCTGAGTGCAGATATCTATTTTACCCCTTTTGCAAATCACAATTGCAACTTTTCTGCATGATGGGATGTGCCAACCCTAGATGGATCAAGGTATCTCGTGCCATTGCTTTGATCGTGGATGCTATGCCCTTAGTTGCATGGTGGTAGGCGTTGAACATAGACTGGCAGAGGTAGCCCACGTGAGGGCTTGGAAATACCATGAGGGTGATAGATCTTAGTCCAAGCCCGAACTTTATTGAGAGCGTTCCCTAACCTTTAATGCGAAGACTGACATTATGTATCTGTTATAGAAACGATACAGTTCCAATCTCATCGTCTATAGAACTCGCATGCACTCGTTCCGAACGTATATACAACGAAGCGAACTATTACGTGGCTCAACCAATCGACGCGAAGGCAACGCAAGACAGGGAAAGAGACACCTCTGCCAGCAAGGTCACGGTCTCTTCTTCGCCCCTCTATCATCTACATCATCCCCACCTCCACCTTCAAGGATCTGGCTCAGTCCCTGTAGCGATACTTCACTGCTAGAGAAATGAACCGCAACCAACCATGCACAGACAAAGTTGACGAGATGGTGTAATGCATAGGCGTAAGTGACGCCGTAGACGGCAGCGTAAACGGCGAGGATAAAGAAAAAGGTGTCGGTAATGTATCGTGCCTTGGACGTGACGCGCGTGATCATCTTTCCGCAGGTCAGGGTTTCGACGAGGATGAGGTATGGCATTATCGATAATACATTATGGTGTGAGGAGAACGGGGTAAGCCAATGGACGACGAGGTTGTGGGCCCAGACGAGGAGGACGGGGAGGTTGATGGGGAGAATCCATATCATCAATACTAGGATGGAGTGCGTGTAGTTGTAGAAATTATAGTGAGCCCCAGATCGCTGGTTCCTGTTAGGTCGTGGTCACGATGTAGAACAGGAAGGACTTACACTTTCGCGAACCAAATGCAACGCCCGCGTGCATGTCGATAGCTGTACAAGTACAGCGTCTAAGTATGCAAATTGATATGGAATGAAGGTCGATACCAGAAAGAGTAGTATACAAGTGGTGATTATTCGCCTTCTGGGCGAGCTGGCGGCGAAACCTGGGGCAGCGGATCTGCCACTGTGACTGTTAGCATCCCGAAATGCCAGGTCAGATGAGACGTACCTGACATCTTCCACCCTCACCCATGCCGGTCTAGCAGTCAAATAGTGGTATGGGAGGTAGAAGAGGTTTGTCAATCCAAGTGCTGCATAGTTAATCCCAACACAAATCCCAACACTGATAAGGCCGAAGAGTGGAACGAGAAACCAGAAGATTGGGTCTTGTGAGCCAAGCAGGAGATCATTCTTGGTGAAATCGATGGCAGATTCTGTTGCATTCCCACCCCAGCCGAACAAGCCCTTGGACGCAGATTTTGAAGGCGTAGCGCTTGAGATCGTCAACGAGATGGCCAGGACAGTCAGAGCTAGTACTGCTATAGGCAGCGAGGACCTCAGGCAGAGGTCTAACGACTCCGAGAACGTGATGAAGATGCCTGCTTTTCATCAGCCTCAGGCTCTCTCGATTCGGAACCGTCGCACTTACCACTTTCGTTGTAGATCTTGAATTGTTTTCGCAGGACTAAAGCGACGATGACGAGCGGAAATGCTGCGAACACGACCCTGTAGCGCATCACCAGTTTCCCCATACTTCCAGAAACGTCGACCTTAATGGAGACGTCAATCGAAGAATTGCATGTGGGGTCAGACCAGAATTGCAATGAAACGCCATTGTCAGCAGCATGAGCCCGTAACGGTGGCGGCATGAAGGGCGCCACGCCATGTAGGCTGATATTTGCATCCTTAACGTTCACAAAATACTTGGACTCATGGGGCTCGGATAGATGTTGCCGCAATAGTGGAGCAAACAGCTCTGCGTCATCACCGCAGGCTTGCTTTCCAAGACTTAGACCGAATGCTAAGAGGCTCGAGTGCAATGCAGGAATCCTTAGCTCCATTACCAAGGGCCTCCCTGCCGGTAACTTGAGGTGCATGCCGAAAGTCAACAGCCTGTTAAGACCTGTACTTGTCTGTATGACGGAATCAGCAAGGCCACTGAATTCGGCGATGGCCCATCCCTGAGTCGATTCTGTAGCTTTGTCAATTATGGCAACGAACTGGTGGTCCGTAAGGTCTTCCAGTCGGTATTGAAGGTAGGAAAATGGCTGAGCCTTGTCAAACGGAAATGAGGACGTCTTCGTAGACGCTGGTAGCTGAATGACATCTGAGGCCATGGTTTTACAGGCCAATCTCGTCGATCCTGACGTGTCTTCGGTCATATCCATGTTCATTGAAAACAATGTAGACGCTTGTCCAGGCTGCAAGGGAAAGATGCTACAGAATAAAACTTCAATAGGGCCAGGGGTCTCGGGGCTTTCGAGACGCAAATCTGACAGCAGAGTAAAAGTTTGCGTTCCTGGCCTGCTCTGCAGAGGGATTGGGAGGAGATAGGTCTTTGGTTTCTTCGTTTGTCCGAAATCCCTCATCACCACTCGCTCGCCCAGAGCCAACACAGAATTTGATGCATCCTCCAATGCCAGCAATGTAGATGGCTCTTTCTGCTTCAAGGTTTTCTCCGCAACATCCTCTAATCCAGTCAGATACCATCTCTTGAATATGCGCATCCGTTCCGCCCTTGGCTTCGTCTGCGAAGGCCGGTGTACATCCAAAGTCTCGAAAAGCGACTTTACAATCGCTTTCATCAGTTGGACACACCATGTGGTTTGTATGTGGTCACAACCAGTCCACACATTGGGAATAGCGGAGGTAAAGACAGTGAAGCCGTGAGTGTTTGGTACAAGCGATTCAAGACTTGCAAAATCCGAGGGAATGACGGTATCCAGACCCCCACCAGCGATCGATATTAATGTTACGTGCCACAAAGGGTTGTCGTTGGCCCACGTTTGTGTGTAGGCCTGCCTCCAATAATCATTGATCTGCTTGTAAGTACGTACAGACTCTGCATCGAAAGAGACTGGTGGTCTCGCATGAGGCGCAGACACTGTGACAATGGTGTTGACTGAGTTCGATTGATAATTTGGCATGGTGAGCATTGTTCGAGCAACAACGCCGCCCATCGAATGGCCTACCAGAATGACGGAGCTGGGGTCCGGCAGTCCAGGGTCCCTTTGCGATCTCCGCGGGTCGTGATAGAGGGAGAGGATGTATGCGACAGCGTCGTTCAAGTATTCTGCTTGGTCTAGTACTGTTTGGCCATGGAAGGCGGTAAAATCTTCGTTAAAGTCGATAGCGAAAAAATCCAGACTTGTCATACCCCGTTTCAATGCATCGGGATCCTGTTGTATGCTGTTATGGTAATATTGGGCGGCCTCGAAAGCCAGACATCTTGTCTGTTTATAGCTCCCGGCATTGCCTGGTATGAACAGAATTGGAACACCCTTGACCTACTTAAAAGTCAGCGTATGATCGCGCTTGCAGAAGCGATTCAGTCTCTCACTTGTGGGTCTTCGTCAAACCCTCCTTCCCTATGCAGATAAAGGTGGTATTTGCTAGCAAAGCGCGTATGCTCCGTATCAAAGTCGGAGAATTTGAAGTAGATAGGTCTAGACCAGCACATGTCGCATCCCTTCGAATCGAGCTGTCGAGTAAGGAAGGCATGGACGATGGAGAGGAGTAGAACCATAGCCGAAATAGTGATACCGGCGGTCAGCAATGAGCACGACCAGGCACTCCGAGCCCGTGAAAGCCGCCAATTTCGAGGTTCTGACATCTTGTCGACCTCGTGGTCAGAAGGGAGCAGAGGCTGCGTCTTGGAGTGGGGCGCAGGCAGTGGTCCATTGGAAGACAGAGAAGTAAGCCCAAATCCTCGTTCGACCTTTCTCCTGTCCAGCGTATCCGAATGGCGAGTCGCGTCAAATTTGGCAGAGGTGAAGCTCCTCTTCTTTCCATGGCCGCTGTTCGTGTAGGGGGGAGGCTCAGCTTCGACAAGATCGTTGTTGTCGGTATCCTCGGCGGAGCCCGACAACCTTCTGACCATTGAACCAAGCAATGGGGCGCATTCGTCGACCTGACCTTTGTAGCGGAGTGGAGAGGGACGAGGAAGGCAGAAACTTCCTCACGGTAAGAGTACGAAACTACGACCGAGGGACAGCCAAGCCTTGGACTGTACTTAATGTACGACCTCCGCAAGCGGCACGAAGCCGCTCCCAGCCACCTCAACGTAAAGTACAGCGGCGGCCTACTAAGCCTGAGACCGACTGGGACTATTTGACGAGCACGTGACGGGATAGACGCAGCATTTTCCATCTACTTAAGAAAGTTTCCCCAACCGTGCCCACATACTCGCGCTTCCATGACCGACCAGTTTTGCATATCATGCGTCCAACATTGTCAACTTGGCTAGGGACAGGCCCAAACCCACAGGCCCACAGGCCCATTGCTTGGCAGTCTTTTGTATGGGGTAGAACATGTTCACTTACATTTCTTTTACGCATAACGTCCGTCTCTTACCAATCAAAAGGCTACAACGTATATATATACAGCGCTTCAATTCAGCCTCATATAATTCGTGTCATAACCCATAGTCGCCGATGTGAAGTGGTTGCACATATGAACCCTCAGCCCAAAATCTTGGCAGGGTCTTGCGGGAGCAATTGGGCCTGTGGGCCTGTGGGTTTGGGCCTGTCCCTAACCGGGGCCCCCCAAGTCGCTTTCGCTCCTTGGGGTAATCAGCCATTTGTCGTCACCAGCCAAATGACGCTTTTAAAATATAGTAATATTATCTAATTATAACCTTTATATCCTTTTAGGCTTAAGTAATATACTTTTAATAACTTATAAATATTATTTAATTTTTACTAGAATTTTTATTTTTAGGTTATTAGACCTTTTATTTTAAATTATCTAACTTCTTTCTAATATTAGTTTATTCCTTTTCTAGCTTAACCTTAATATATTAATAGCTATTTAAGGCTTAATAAATATATTAAAATAGGTAGTTATTATATATAATAAAGTAAATTACCTATTTAAGACTTCTTATTATATAAATTAATTAGGTATTTTTAAGATATAAATTAATATTATTTTCTATTATCTTTAGTTTAAGTATTATATTAATAATATTAAGGTATTTAATATATTTATATAATATCTTTTTATAATTAAAATAAAATAATTAGTAGTAATAATCTTAAGCTCCTACTATTAATAAGTCTTTTAAGGATATATATAAGAATATTATAATCCTTAATAACTTTATTTATATTAAGATAAAAATTATTATTAGAAGATATTAAGAAAATATATATCTTATTATTAATATTTAAACTTTAATATTATATAATAAATTAGTATTATAATAGTCTAAAGCTAAAAGGGTAAACTATAAAAAAGCGTCATTTGGCTGGTGACGACAAATGGCTGATTACCCCTAGGCGCGAAAGCGACTTGGGGGGCCCCGGTTAGCCAAGTCGCAACATTGTTGCCTCTCTATCACTGAAATCCCACGCAACCACACTCTTGCTTGCACACCATCTCAATATTTCGACGCTTCCCTTGAGTTTTTGGATTGTGCAGGAATCGAGGACCTGATTCCTTGCCCATACAATGGTGATCGCTCACCCCTGGCTTCACTAAGACCTGACAAACCCTCGCAATCAGATTCCCTTCGATGCCTCGTTGGCCTTCCTCCCCAGTCCCCAACCCTGTCCAAACCTATGTTGCTCAGCATGAGTCCAGCTTGGTGTACGCCTCTGTCACTCGCGAGCAGATTTACTATGAACTTCCGAGGGTGGGTGTCGAAAGTCGTTGCCGACTTTCTGGCCTAATTTCGGGAGAAAGTCGGCAGCGACTTTTGATACCCACCTTCGTTCTGTTAGTCTTCCTGATGGGAATTTTGACATTCTTACACGTTGATGCCTCCCACAAGTGGGCCAACCTTGATCTGTTCATCCTGTCTCAAAGAGTCCATTCTACGAACCTCCTTTCTCGCCCGGTCCTCCCGTTTCTTGTCTACTCCCATTTTGTCAAACCAGCCTTTGGCTCCAAATTTGATCTTGTTAATCATGTCTCCCGCTTTGCCCTTGCTGATCATAGCTGCCGTCAATTGATCCTCCATCGGTCGCAGCTTATTGATGAATGCTAGCTGTCCTTCTGTTGCTGGCGCCTTCCTCCAGGCTTGAGTATGAAGAACGAAGTGCCGAGGGAATTGTTCCAAGGCGAATGTATCTGCTGCGTGGACTGCATCCAACAGCGTTTTCGCTTGTGCAATCTCCCGCGGTCGCATGTAAGGACTCTTCTTCGTCGCCTTGTTCTCTGGCGTATACTGTAGCTGGCGTATTCTCTTCATATATATCACCTTAAACTCTGTGCTAGTATCGGCGGTTTCAATTGAAAGATAGTCACCACTCTGCGTTGAAAGGACATATCGATCTTGTCTAACTCTCACCCAAGCTAATAAGCTGATACCGCGAATCTGCCTTTCTCCTGAGGTATCATCAATCAGATCATAGACCGAGTCGTAATCGGTAAACGTGATATTCCGCGGACGCAATGCTGTTGGTGGGGAAACGAGGGCACGCTCGGCTATCTGCTCTTCACGCTCTGCTTCCAACTCCTGGCGTTCTCTCTCGGACTTCAGCCCCTCCACAGTGGTCTCATTGACCAATGCAGCTGGATCGAGGCCCAGGAGGGTCGGAGTGGTGACAATTCCAACTTCAAGGGAAGCAATCATATCAATGACATGGCAATTCTCCTTGCCTGGATGCAGACGCATACCACGACCAATCATTTGAATGAGCAGATTACGCGATCGTGTTGGCCTGGCTAATATCACGCAGTCAATATTCGGGATGTCTGTACCTTCGGTAAAGACGCCACAATTGATTAGCACCGGATATTCACCGTTCCTAAATGCGTCAAGCCGTTCGCTTCGGATTCTTTTCGCCGTGTCACCAGTGACAAATCTCGCGTCGACGCCATGTCTCCGAAAAGTAGCTGTCAGATCCGAGACATGGGCCAGGTCAACGCAAAATACCAAAGTGGACTTCCGCTCCGCAGCTCGAGACAGCCAAGCCCGTACGGTTATCTCATTCGATTCTGGAGTATTGACTGCCTCAGACAAGCCTCCGACCTGGAAATCTCCACCGCTTGTCTTTTTGACCAAAGAAATGTCAGCCTTGGATTGCACTGTAGTAAATAAGACGTTCGTAAGCCAATTTTCAGTAATCATATCTACAAAGTCTTTATGATAGACTATGTTGTCAATAGCATCGCTTAGTCGCACTCCATCACTACGAGAGAATGTTGCCGACACTCCCACGAGTGCTGGACAATCTCTAGCACCGAGCTTTCCCATGGGAAGATGTTCGGTGGGAAGCATCGGCGCGACATCCTGAAGCAGTCCAGAGTGCCCTGGAGCCTGCGTATCAAGATCCTGGCTGGGAGAACCCTCGGTGATTACAGTAGTCGATTGGTTCCTTAACAGACCGAAATATGCTAAAGTCTTCATATAGCTCGTTGCCGCGATATGGTGGGCTTCATCCACCATGACAAGCTTGAATTTGGTAGAGTCGAATTTTTTTATCCGCTCACCTGAGGTGATGCTCTGGACTGATGCAACTGTAATATCTGCTGCGCCAGATGCGTGCCGAGATCCCATCTCGATCTCGACAGACTTTGTTGGGTATGCATTCTCGCAATGTGATGCTGCTTGCTCGACGAGCTCCTGACGATGTGCAAGGATCAGGGTCTGCGTAGCATCAAATCTCGGGGCTTCGACGCGATCAATTAGCTGAGTGAAGATGACCTATTCATGTATTAGGACAGAAGTAGAGGGAAAAGGGTGTACGGGACGAACCCACAGTCTTGCCGCTGCCGGTAGCGAGAGAGATCCCCGCACGTTTGCCGCCTTTTGCGAAGTAGGAAAGTACGGATTGAATGCATTCCTCCTGATATTCACGGAGGAGTATCGTAGTGCTGGGCTCCGATACATGTTCTGTTGCCCTGGATGGCGAAATTGTGGCAAGGCTGGGTATATTTGAATTGTACCGCCATGTTGTACGGATTCTGATACAAGTAGGCAGTCTTTGGACAGCTCGTCGCATCCCTCAGCGATATAGCCCCGGGTTAATCATTACAAACGAAGGTTTTCTCAATTCGGCACACCAGGCTTACTATCGGAAAAAGTGACAGCGTACCGGGGGAGGAACGTGTCCGAGATACTAGATACTTCTACAGCTGGTATATCTAGAAATGCTGAGAGGGAGGAATAGATAGTGCTTGAGGTACTCCGAGACCGTTCTTGATGATATACTAAAGTGATTTGCTTTTGAAATTGATGATGTTCGATAGCTTTCGGAGTGGTTCCTCTGTCCGCAATCTTTACTTATACATGAGGTGTGAACGTTGTACCTCGGATAATCCTAGAATTGAACCTTCACCTGCACATCGCGACGGTCCTCGCTTAACCCTAAATCTTAGCGTCTAAGCCCCCGCTAAAATTTACCCCCAGGGTAAGAGCCCTCCTAAGGAAGATTTCTATAGATTATAAAAGATTTTAAGAGGAATTATTAAGAAAACTTATAACGTCCGCAAATAGAAATAGGGCCCTGCTAGCCCCTAGACGTCCTCTAGGCGCCCTAGGAACCTATATAGCCTAGGCCTACCTAGGGCGTAATACGCTCCATTCAGGCCCTTAGGGCTACGTAGGGAAGGCTTAGAGAACGCCTAGGGCGGGCCTTAGGGGCGGCTTAGGGGCGGCTTAGAGGCGGCCTAAGGGTAGCCTAGGAGTAGGCCTAGCGCTTCAAGCGAAGTAAGCCTTAAGCTCTAGGGGCGGCCTTTAGACTAACTACATCGAGTTAGTACTTTAAACTTAAGTTAGATACCTAACTTAAGTCTTAGTAATTTAATATTAAAAATTAAAATTAAGTATTTTAATTAATTTTAAAAGTAGGTATTAAGTATTTAAGTTAATATCTAATTAAGAATTAAGTATTAACTTAAATAACTTAACTTTAATTACTAAGATTATTACTTATAATAGTAAGATATATATATATTATATTAATTATAAGATTAATAAAGTATTATCTAATAATATATAAAGGTAATATACTTATTACATACTCTTTATAAGATAGCTAGGATATTTAATTAAAGATCTTTATAATCTTATAATTTTTATTTATTAAATAATTATTATCCTCTTTTTTATTATCCTTTTCCTTTATATCTTTATCCTCTTTATTATTACTTTTATTAATAATTATTATCTTATAATTACCTCCTTCTTTATCTTTATTATTATTTACAATATAAGAAGTTTTATACTTAAACTTATTAACTTTTATTATATTAATTACCTTATCTTCTTTAAATTATATAAGATTAGATATAACTTAATCTTTAATATTCTTAATATTAATATATTATTTAATAAATTTAAAATATATATATATAGGTTTTAAATTATCTACCTCTTATAATTCTTATAATCCTTTATAATAGAGATTTAAAAGGTTATATTTTATAAATATCTTACTAATATTAGGCTTAAAGTTATTAAAAGTAATTCAAAATTTAACTTAATTAAAAGAAAGGGATAATAATTTATTATATAATTACCTTATTAAAGGGATTAAATATAATATTATTATACTTTATCTTATTAATAAGTTTATTAAGTTTAGCTACTCTAATAATTTTATTAATAGCCTTTATAATAACCTTTATATTTACTTTAACTTATAATTAAGCCTTAAAATACTCTATTATATAAAGTTAATTATTTTAAATAGATTATATTATTTAATTATATTATTATAAACTCCCTTCTCCTTTTAATTATCTTTAACCTTCTCTTTAAGTTATTACTTTATTTTTATTTAATCCTCTTTTAAAGTTACCTTTTATTTTTTAAAATCTTTAAGAATCTTTAATCTCTTAAAGATTATTATATAATTATTTTATTCCTTTATATAAAGTATCTTCCTATTTAAATCTTAATCCTTTACTCTCTTTTTATTAATAATAGACTTAGGATTTATATTATAAGAACCTAATATAACTATAGTTTTATATTAGCTTTATTTATATAATAATATATTAATAAAATATAAGACTTAATATAACTTATTAAAGTAGATAATTAAATTATTTAAAGTTAAAAGAAAGAAAGCTTTTAATATTAAGATATTTTAAGTATTATTAAGGATTATATAGAATTTTCTATCTTATTATATTATTTAAAATTATTAATATTATATTATAATCTTATTTAATTTATTAAATATTACTTTTATTTTCATATTATTTAAATTTATTATTACTTAAGTAAAATCTTTTAAATAACTTATTTAAATTATTATAATTAAGAGAGAATTTAGCTTTACTATTATTAATAATAGTATATATTAAGTAAACTAATAATATAACCTAATAATATATTTTTTATTTTTATTATTAATAAATTAAAAGGGAGAAAGATTATTCTAATATATAAAGGACTTATAATATATAAAGGACTTATAACTCTTATAAGATATAAAGGATATAGAAGATATAAAAGATATAATTTATATTATAAATATATTAATAAGCTTAAAGTAAAGGTTATAATAGTAATATATTTAAGTAATATATAAAAATAGTACTAATTAATACTATTAAAAGGATAGACCCCTTAAGTATATATATAAGGTTAAGTTAGGAATAATAACTCTTAAATTAATTAAAATATAGTAAATAACTAATTTCCTTATAATTCCTAAGGCGCTATTTAATTATTTAATATATAAAATCCTTAATAATTTAGGTTACCTAGAGTTTTATATTTAATATACTACTTTAAAGGCTTTATAAGAGTTTATTAAAGCCTTTATAATCTCTTTTCTTAATAATAAGTATATTACTTAATTATATTATTGTTAGGCCGTAGTATATATACGCCTTATATACTATTATATAGCCTGCTTAATAGACCTTCCTTATAAATACAGGGTAATATTAATATAATATTAGGCTATATCTTAATAAATATATATTATCTAGGTACTCCCCTATATTTTCCTAAGTTCCTTAGAGATTAATTTTAATATATATATATTACCTAAGATATTAATATATTATATCTTATATTAAGTTATATTACTTAACTTTATATCTTTTATATTTTTAAGCTACTAGCTTAAAGTTAATAATACTTAACCTTATAATTTTAATCTCTCTACTTTTCTTAAGGAAAAGGCCTAGAGTTATTGTAATATTAATTTCTCCTTATAATTTATATATTAATCTTAATAATAATATAAAAGAAGTCCTTTAAGATAATATTCCTAATAAATATTATTAAAGTAATATATCTTAATTTAATATAATTATCTTAAATATTAATATTAAATATCAAAGGCTCCTTATTAATATTAGAAGAGAAAGTTATTATTTAAAAGAAGAAAATAAGTTAATTACTTTAATAACTTATATTAATTAATTCTAAAACGCTTAGGCTATTTAAATCTTGTTAATAAATATAATTATTATCCTATTAATACTACTTTATACTTATGTATATATTCTTTACTTAGAAAAGATATATACTTATAAAGATACCTTTAAAGGGGAGTATATTTATTAATTTTATAAAGTTCATATTATATTTATTATATTTATTAAGTACTTTATTATATTAAAGTCTTATATAACTTATTATATAAATATCTTAAAAGATAATTTTAAGGCTTAATAATATTCTTATCAATAAGCTTAAAATTTTAATAAAATTACTTTTAAATTCTTTAAATAATTCCTTTTAAATTTAATTATAAATCTAGCTAGCTACTATTTCTTTATTTATAAAAAATAGGAGTAAGTATATTAATAAATTAATTAAAAGGTCTTAAGTTTTAAGTCTTATTTAAAGGAATTAAAGTCTAATTTATTACCTTTTAATAAGGAGTATAAAGCCTAGTTTTTCCTTATAAAGCTTAAGATAGAGTTAAAAAATAAGATTTTAAGTATTAATAATATCTTTAAAGGATATAAAGAGATCTTTACTTAAATTATTATACTTAAGAATATAATAAAATATAATTATTATAATAGTAACTTAAACTTATAAGGAAAGTTTTTAAATAATTTTAAATTAAAGTTAAAAGATAGTAAAAAACCTTTAAAAGATTATATTTTAAAGCTTAAGGATTTAAATATTAATAATAGTAGGTAGTTATAATTAAAGGAGATAAGTTAAAGTAGAAGGTTAAAGATATTAAAAGTAATATAATAATATATTATTATTATAATAAAGAAGGTTATATTTAATCTAATTACTTTAATTATAATAAGTTATAAACTTATATAAGCTCTATTAATATAATATTAATAAAAACAGATTAAGCCTTATAATTACCTTAGAAGCGGGGTAAGAAATCTAATTAATAGAGATAATATCCTTTATCCTTATAAAGGAATAAATAGATCTTTAAAGTAATTAATATTAAATAATAATACTTTTAAACTTTAAATCTTATTTAAATTTAATTTTATTAAAGTTTATAATTTAATAAGATATAAAACCTTATAATACTATCTTATTATAAGTATAAATATTAAGTAGAAGTAGTATATATATTTATAAAGCCTATTAATTATATTATTAATTAATAAATAACTAGGATTATAAAAAGGAATATATTACTCTTTTCTATATAATAGATTAATAAGGCCTTAATATTATTTTTAATATACTTAACCTAAAGAATTAATATATTTTATTAAATTTAGAGGTAGAGTATTAATACTTTAAAGTTAATTCTAATATAATATAAATTAATAAGCCCTTATTATTTATTTAAAATATTAAGAAAGAGCTAAATATATTTACTATTATATATATTAATATAATAATAAGTAAATTTATTAATAGTAGCCTTAAGATTCTTAAGGAACTTTAAGGCTTTATTAATATCTTTTTTAATAATAAAGTAGATATCCTACTTATATTTAAAGAAAATAATTATATTATTAATCTTATAAAAATTAAAGAGCTACCTTATAAACCTCTTTATAATTTATTTTAAATTAATTTAGTAAAATTATAATACTATCTTAAAAAAATTCTTTAAAAAGGCTTTATTTATTATTTTATCTCTTTAATTAAAATATCTATCCTCTTTATATTAAAGAAGGATAATAGGTTATATTTATATATAAATTATAAGGATTTAAATATAATAACTTTAAAAAATAGATACTTATTACCTTTAATTATTAAGATATTAAATTATTTAAATAATTTTAAAATCTTTATAAAGTTAAATTTTAAGGATACTTATTATAAGATCTATATCAAGGAAGGTAATAAGTAGAAGACTATATTTTATATTTATTATAATTACTTTAAATATTTAATTATACCTTTTAGGCTTATTAATATATTAATTATATTTTAAGCTTATATTAATAAGACCTTTATAAGACTTATTAATATAATATATATAATATATTTAAATAATATCCTTATTTATAACTTTAACTTAATAGATTATTAATAATATATTTAATAAATATTAAAATAGTTACAATAATTCTTATTATTTATTAATTTTAAAAAGTATTAATTTAATATTAAGAGGATTAAGTTTCTAAGATTTATTATTTTAACCTTTAATATTAAGATAGATCTTAAGCGTATAAAGACTATTAAGAAATAGCCTTAACTTAAAATCTACTAAAATATATAAATCTTTTTAAATTTTATAAATTTTTATTATTAATTTATTTATAATTATTCTTATATAATAGAGCTACTTATAAGCTTATTTAAAGGGAGTAAGGATAATAAAAAGACTAGGCTATTAAATTAAATAATTATTATTAAAGAGGTATTTTAAATATTATAAAATACTTTTACTTTTATACTATTTCTTTATTATTATAATCTTATAAAGGTATTTTATATAAAGATTAATAAATTAAAGTTTATTATAAGGATAATTTTATTATAATAAAATAAAGATAAATATTAATAATTAATTATATTTTAATCTTAAAAATTAATTAACTTAGAATAAAATTATAAAATATATAATTAAGAATTACTTATTATTATAATAATAATAAAATAGTAATAATATTACTTAAAAGGTAATAAGTTTATTATTAAAATATAAATGAATTATAATAACCTTAAAGGATTTATAAAATAAAAGGAATTTAACTTTAAATAAATATAATAGGTATTAAAGCTTAATACTTATAACTTTAAAATATTTTATTACTTAAGGAAGTTAATCCTTATAAATATATTATCTTACTATCTTAATTATAAGGGAAAGTCTCCCTTAAATATAAAATTATTATTAATATTATAAAATAAGCTTACTCTTTAAAGGAATAAAGATCTTAAAGAAATTAAAAATATTATAATATTTATAATATTTATAATATTTATATTTTATATTATAAGTATTTAAGTTATTATACCTAGAAAGGATATAAAATATATTAAAGGAAGCTCTTTATTATAATATTTAAAGGCTTATAAAGACTTTTATTAGAGATATTTAAAAATATAATAATTAAGTAAAGTCTTTTTTAAAAGTATTAATAGTATATTATTATAATTAATTATAAGTATAAAGTTTAAACTCTAAGGGGTTATTAATATTTAATAATTACCTTTATATTCCTAGGGATAAAGTATTATAAAGTAAGTTTATTTATTATTATTATAATAATTCTTTAATAGGTTACTTTAATATTAAGAAGATATATAATCTTCTTACTTATAAATATTATTAAAATAAAAGCCTAATTTAAATTATTAAATATTTTTAAACTTATAATATTTATTAATAAATTAAATTACCTTACTAATAAACTTATAATAAACTTAATTCTCTTTTAATTTTAAATAAATTTTAAAAGGAGATTTTTATAAACTTTATTATAAATTTACCTCTTAATAAGTATAAGAATATAATCTATAACTTAATCCTTATTATTATAAATTAGTTTATTAAAATAGTAAGGTATATTCCTATTAATATAATAACTAATATTATATAATTAATAGAAGTATTTTATAAAGAAATAGTATATTAATATAATATATTAAATAGTATTATTAATAATAGAGGTTTTATATTTATTAATACCTTTTAATTAGCTATTTACTTCTACTCTAAAATAAAGAGGTACCTTAATACTATCTTCTATTTATAAATAAATAGATAAATTAAGTATTAAAATTAGGTATTTAAATACTATTTATATATCTTTATAAATAATATTTAAACTAATTAGATTAAATAGTTCTTTATAACTAAACTTATATATATAAATAATTATTATTCCTTTATTAAAATAATAATATTCTTTCTTATATATAAATATTATCCTAAAATTTATTAGGAACTTAAGGATAAGTCTTTAAAGGAGGAGGTATTTAATATAAATAAAAGGATTAAATTATTATAAATTATAAGAAATAAAGCTATTAAGCGCCTTTAAATTATATAAGAATCTTAAGTTTAATATTATAATAAGAATTATAAGCTATAAATTAATAATATTAATAAATTAATAATATTAATTATAAAGAACCTAAAGTAAAGATACTTAAATAAGAAGTTATCTTATAAATTTATAAGGCCCTTTAAAATTATATATAAAGTTAAAGTATAAATATATTATTTATTATTACCTTAAATTTATAAGATTTATAAGATATCTTATACCTTATTATTAAAACCTTACTATCTTTATAATTATAATAAATTAATAGATATCTTTATATAAGCCTTTAAACCTATTAATAATAAGGAATAATAGGAGGTTAAAGAAATTATTAATAAGATTAATAATAAACAAGGTATTTAATATAAGGTTAAATAAATAGGCTAAAGTAATAAATATAATTAATAAGTACTTAATAAAGACCTTAATAGGATATATAAGTTAACTTAATCTTATAATATATAAGTAGGTAATAAGTATAAATATAATAAAGATATTTAATTAATAATATATATAATTAGTAAATAGTAGTAATATAATAAGTTATAAGGTAAAGTAAGTATATATCTAATAAATTTATATTATAATTATACTCCTCTATATAATTATACTTACTTATATAAGTAGTCTAGGTAGGAATATACTTTTATTATACTTATCTATATAATTATAATAATTATAATATATTATATTTAGAAAAATACTATTAATCTTAGTATAATTTAATAAGGATATTAAGGATATATTATTAAATAGTAAGCCTAGGACCTTATATCTTATAAAGTTTAATATTAAATAAGATATATTAATAACTTATCTATATTAAGGTATAATTATAAAGATTAATTAATTAAAACCTTTAAATTTAAGCCCTAACTTAATATTAATATCTTAAGTATATTTATTAAGACACTTATTAAATATAAAGCCCTATGAAAGATTATATAAGCTTAATCTTAAAGGTTAAAAAGGGAGATACTAGTAAGGCTTTAATAATACTAGTTCCTCTTTATATTATTATAAGTTATTAAGTTTAGTTTATAAGACTTATACCTAGCCCTTTAGTTTCTTAACGCGTATATTTAAAATATGAATTATAACTTATATATTAATAATTATATTAGGTATAAATCTAATTATAACTACTATTTATTTATATACTTTATATTATTAAATACTTAATTTACTAAGCTTCTTTCTCTTCTTCTCTTATACTATTATTATATTATATTAGGTAATAATATTAATAGTCTACCTTATATAATAATATAATATTAGAGGAATCTATTATAAGTTAATAAATATACTAATAAAGAGCTATTAAGAGACTTACCTCTATATAATAATTAATATTATAATAGCTATTAATATATTAGGTATAAGGAGGGATCCTACCTTTAATATAATTATTAAGCCCTTTTAAGATAAGTCTTATAAAGTAGATTTAATATACTATTAATATTAGTACGCTATCTTAGAGTAGGTATATATAGATATATATTAGAGTTAAAAGCTATAGTTCTATTATAAGTTAGCTTATTAATAAATAATAATAATATAATAATATAATAATAGTATACTTATAAAGTTATAATATATATATATAATAATAAGATATCTATATTATATATTAGTATTACTATTACTACTATCTTATAACTAATATAAGTACTTATAAGAAAGGTTATAAGAGTTATAAAGAAGATAAAACTTTAGGATAAGATATTTATTACTATATTACTATATTAGCGCGTATATAATTAAAGCTATATAATTAATAATAATAGATACTAACCTTCTATCTTATTTTATATTAGACGTTAATAGAGACTAATATATCTACTATTATATCTTAATATATCTAACTAATAAGGGTCGCGTATTATAATACTATTAGTATATACCTACTATCTACTATTATATTCGCTATTTAGTATAATATATTAGTAATAGATAATAGTATATTATTATATTACTATAATACTATTCTATTACTAGTATAGATTATAAGTATAGTATTATAAAGTACTTTATAAAGATTTAGTCTACTATTAGTATATATTATAGGTATAATGTCTTTATTAAGTAATAATAGTTTTATTCCGCTACTAGTATATACTATAGGCGTAACTATAATAAAATAGATAAGATATTATTATTATAAATACTTATATACTATCTACTTATATAAGGATATATTTAATATCTACTTATATAAGGATATATTTAATATATACTTATTAGATAATATTATTACTACCTTATAAAAGTTTTAATATATATATACCTTATATATAATAGCTAATATTACTATAGCGCTAATATATTAAATAACTCTTTTCCTTTATTTTTCCTACTAGGTTTTAAGGTTTTTTAATAAGTATTTATATTATTATATCCCTAGGGACTAAGGCCTAGGAGGGGAATTATTAGGCTATAGTATATATATACCTTATTTACTACTATATAGCCTACTTAGTAGACCTTCCTTATAAATATAAGGTAATATTAATATAATATTAGGCTATATCTTAGTAGATATATATTATCTAGGTACTCCCCTATATTTTCTTAAGTTCCTTAGAGATTAGTTCTAGTATATATACTACCTAAGATATTAGTATACTATATCCTATATTAAATTATATTACTTAACTCTACATCTTTTATATTTCTAAGCCGCTAGCTTAGAGCTAGTAGTATCTAGCCTTATAATTATTAATTATTATATAATTATTATTAGACTAACTACTAAGTTAGGATTTAATTCTAACTTTTAATATTAACTTAAATACTTAGTACCTACTTTAGTATTAACTTAAATACTTAATTCTAACTATTAATATTAACTTAAAACCCTCTTAATTCCTTAGTAAGTTAAGTTAACTTAACTTAAATCGCTAAGGTACTAACTATTAATAAGGGCTAAAAAAAGTCCTAAGAATAGTAAAATATTAATTTCTTTTTAAAAAAAAATTTAGGCCTAAATTTTTATTATTAATTCCTATTTCCTATTCTAGGGAATATATATTACCTTTTTATATTACCTAGAAATAATATTAAAAGTATTAATTATTTTATTATAAATAATATTAAAAGTATTAATTATTTTATTATAAATAATATTAAAAATAGTATTATTAATACTAAAAATAGTACTATTTTTAGTAATATATTATATATATTAATCTTACTAATCTAGTCTTTAGTTCTTAAGTATATATATTACCTTTTTATATTACCTAGGAAATAATACTAAAAATATTAGTAAAATTATTATAAATAGTACTAAAAATAGTACTATTTTTAATAATATATTATATATATTAATCTTATTAATTTAGTTTATCTATTAAATTCTTAAGAATATATATTACCTTTTTATATTACCTAGGGAATAGTATTAAAAATATTAGGAATATAATTTAAAATCATAATAATTAATAGTCTTAGTAATTTAAGTTAATACTTACTTAATTCCTATTTTAGGTATTAACTTAAAAACTTTAAATACTTAGTACCTAAAAGAGGTATTAACTTAAATACTTAATTCTAACTTTTAATATTAAATCGCTAAGACTTAAGTTAAGGACTTAACTTAAGTTTAAAGTACTAACTTAATGTAGTTAGTCTGATTATTATTAATTTCTTATTAGATATAAATTTACTAGGTATTTATATTAAGTATATTACTTTTTAATAAAAAGACTATAACTTATAAAGTCCTTTATAAAGAATATAGCTATTCTATTATATAATTAATAAGCTAGGATATTATATACTCTTATAAGTAGGGGGATAGGCTAGGAGTTAATTATATTTTATATAATAGAAGATTATATTACCTTCTTATATTACCTTTTTATATATATTTTAATATTTAATATTATATTACTTACTTAATATTATAATTATAAATAATATTTCTTAATCTATTTATTTTAGAACTTCCCTTAATAGTATTTTAAAAAGATTTTTACTCTTTTAAAAACTTTAATTAAGATCTTCTTCCCTTTAAAGGATATCTTATAACTTAATAAGAGCTTTATTTAAATTTAAATTTATAATATAATTATAATACTTAAGAAGTATTATTTATTCTATTAACTTAAGTTTTAATTATATATAATCTTATATATAAACTCTTTAAATAAGATTAAAGACTTATTTAATACCTACTAATAATATAAGGTATAAAAGTATATCCTTAGCTATTTATATTAGATTTAAATAAGTTAATATATTATCTTTTTAATATTATTATATAGGATCTTCTTTTATTAAATACTTAGAGTAAAAGTATTAAGTTACTCTATTTTAAGATAATAAATCTTAATTTAACTATTAAAGTAAACTTCTTCTTACTCTTATTAAAGGCTATAAATTATTAGTAGAGACTTATTTATATTACTATTATATATTACCTTATTTATATTTTATATTCCTTTTATTTTAGTTCTTAAATTAATTAATGTAATCTTATAATATTTATAAAAGTACTTTATAAATTCCTTCTTATATTTCTCTTTATAAGAGATTAAGTTCTTCTTATTATTATTATTATTATTTAACTCCTCTTATTTATCTTATATCTTATAAAGACCTAATTTTATTATAAGATCTAAAATATTAATAAGATTATAAATAAGATTACCTTTACCTTTTATTTTAAAATAGTATTTTAAGAGTTTTATTAAAGCTTATTTATAAGCTTTAATAATATTTAATTTCTAGGAATAGCTACTCTAGTATATAATTTCTTTTATAATATTAAGATAGTTAAAATAGTATTATATAGTTAAAATCTTAAATAAATACTTATATTAATTATATAAGAAATTATTAAGGTAAATTTATAGAGAAGATTTAGTATATTATTAATTAATAAGACTATTAGCTATTTATCTTTATTAAGTGTAATTTTATTAATTTTAGGATTATATAAGTTTTCTTCTACCTATTAATTAATAATATAATATAATTAATATATATAATAAAGTATTAAATATATAGAATTCTAATAAATATAGATATCTTATATAAGTTTTTTAGATCTTTTATTAGAGCCTTCTTATAAATTCTAAAAATAAAACTTTTATTAAGGAGAAGAATTAATAGCTATTATAAGAGTATAAATTTATTTTAATTATTAATAAATATATTATTAATTTATATTATTTATAATCCTATTATAGCTTTTTAATTATAATAGATAGACTTATAATTCCTTAAATATCTTTAACTTAATTATCCTTTGATAAATTAAACATAGTATTATTTAATACTTCTAAATGAATAGTATTAATAAAGTCTTATATTATTAAATTAAAGATATAATTTAAGTAAGAAATTAAACTTTATACTTTATCTTATTAAAAGTTTTATTATATTATTACTTTCTTGAGTCTATCTTTTATTATTTTATTATTATTAGTATTATTAATAATAACTTTAGATAATTTTTCTTTAATTTTATAAAAATTTAATATCTTTATTAACTCTATTATAAGATTATAATTAAAATATTAAATATTAAGAAATATAAATTTCATAAGATATTAAAAATATTAAAAATAATTATTAATTTCATAAATTAATACTCCTAGGTAGATAACCTTTTATAGACTTAATTATATATTTAAAATAAGAGAAATATTTTATAAATATTTTAGATTTACTTTAATCTAAATATAAATTATATTAAAATCTAATAAAATTATACTTTATAATATAATATAATAGATTAAGATTAAATCTAGGTAAATTATTAATAATAGATCCTAAAATTCTAATTAATTAATAATATAAAAGGATTAGTTCAAAGTAAGAAAGTATTTATATAATTATTTCTTTTATTTCTTTTATTAAAAGTTAAAAAAGAGTTTAATTTAACTCTTCTTTTATTATTATCTTATAAAATATATTTTATATTATTATTTTATATTATTATAAATAATTTACTTAAGTTAAAAATAACTTTAATTATATTAATAAATTAAGTTATTTATATAAAGTATATTTATTTATTTTAAGATATTTCTTTATATTAGATATACTTAAGTTATTAAGTACTATTAAATAGTTTATAATCTTATTATATCTCTTATATATAATCTTTAATAATCCTTCTACTATTAAAGTTAGTTAAATAAAATCCTCTTAAATATTAACTTATTTACTTAAGACTACCTTTTTACTTTAAAGGGATCTTTTATCTTTATATTAAACTTAATTTTAATATTTTAATTAATAGTAGTTTATTACTATTATACTTTAAATTAGTCTTTAGTACTTAGAGTTTATTTAATATATTAATTATTTTTATAGAATCTTAATTCTAGGTATTAGTTCCTAATATACTTAATAGTATTTTATTAGATTTCTCTCTTTTTATAGAAAGTTATCTTAAATATACCCTATTTAACTTAATTAATAGATTAGCTAGGATAAATATTACTTAATATAGATTTTAATATATTAAGATTATTAGATTTTAACTTAATAACTTAATTATTAAGGCCTATTAAACTTATTATATTTAAGAGAGTTAATATCTTATAAACTTAAGTTTAATATAAGAGAGAAGTAATATAAAAAGGTAATATAAAAAGGTAATATAAATATTAATAATATTAAGAAGAGAAGTAAATTATAAAATTTTAAATTTTTATAATATAAAAGCTAATTTAGGATCTTAATATAATTTAAGGTAATTTAATACCTTAATAATTTAAATTAAGTTAATTTAAATTATTAAGGAATTAAGAGGTTTTTAAGTTAGTACTTATAGTAGATATTAAGTATTTAAGTTAATACTAAAAGTAGGTACTAAGTATTTAGTTAGTTCTAAAAGTTAGAATTAAAAACTAACTTAATAGTTAGTTTAGTAGCCCTATTATAGTATAACTCCGGTTATATAACTAAGTCTTAGTATAGATTACTTAATATATATATATATATTACTTATAACTACGTTAATAGATATTATTATTAATATTATTATCTACTATATAATATATCTATATCTTTATTCTAACAGGCCCCTAGGGAGCTACGTTATTTACTACCCTACTAAAAATCTTGATTTTCGCGACGCTAGGAAGGTTTTCCCTTAAACACTTAGCGCTAAGCCTTTAGAGTTAAGTCGCCTTAAAGGCGCTAATCCCCCTCTTAGAAGCTAGATATCTTAATATTTATAATTAATAGCAACTTTCAAAGGGTTATCCCCGGAGCCCTAATACGGAATTAGTTAATTTAGTTCAAAGCGTTAGGCGTATAATATAAGCGGACCGCGTACTATAAGGCTATTATTAGGGGATAGTAGTAGTAATTATATACTATATACTATACGCCTAAGGCCCTTAGGAATAGTGGGAGCGGGTACTACAGGGGCTAGTACGTAGCGTATAGCCTAGTATACTACGCTAGCCTAGTAGTAGTACCCGCTAGTACCCGCTAGGTACGGCGTTTAGCGTATCCTAGAGCTTAGCTAGCCCTAGGCTTGCCCTAGGACGCTTAGCCATCGGCTCCAGGGGTATAGGCGCGGGTATTCTAGCCTAACCGCCCCTAGGAGCCCTAGCGGAGCTCTAGGTTAATCCTAGCCCTAGCGGAGTTAATCTTAGGAGCTAACTAGGCGGGATTTCTATTTATAAACGAATCCTCTTAAGCCTTAAGAGCTAATTATCTTAATATTTATAATTAATAGTAACCTTTAAGAGGTTACTTCTAAAGTAACTCCTAACATTATAGATATTTAATACCTAGAAATTAGAATTAATTATTTTAACTTAAAGTATTAGGTATATTATATAAGTAAATCCTAAGTTATAATATTATTATTAGGAGTATAATAATAGTAATTAAGTATTATATATTATATACCTAAGGCCCTTAACTATAATAGGAGTAAGTATTATAAGAGCTAGTATATAAGACTAGAGCCTATATAAGCCTTAGACTTAATACCTATTAATACTTACTTAATAAGGGCCTACCTAGGCTTCTAAGGCGTCTAGGATTACTTAATTATTAGTCCTAGGGGCCTATACGCGAGCATTCTAGCCTAACTATCCTTAGGAGCTCTAGGAGCCCTAGGTTAACCCTAGGAGCTAACTAGGTAGGATTTTCATTTACAGACGAAGTCTTATACTAGTATTATAGAATAGTAGAGTATAAACTACTTAAATAGACTAACTATTAAGTTAGATTTTAATTCTAACTTTAAGTATTATATTACTAGTAAGCCTTTTAATATAATACTATTAATAGTATACTAGTATTATAGTTCTAATATATATAAGGCTTAGGGATAGCCTAATCAGGCTTAGCGCGCCTGTAGCCTACAGCCTTAATATATCTATATATCTTAGATCTATTCTATATAACTTAGAATACTAATAATTACTATACTATTTAGGTTTATATTAGGTTCCTAATACTAGTATACTAGTATACTATTAATTATATAAAAGTTAAGTTTTAATTCTAACTTTATAATGAAATATACTTAAAATAAGTAATATAATACAAATAGTATTAAGGTAAAAGTAGTATATAAAGGCTTACCTTACTATATAATAAGATAGAACCTTATATCTTAATAAGCTAAGCTATATATAGTATAATACTATAAGGCGTATAAGGTAATAGCTATTTCATAATAGTTACTATTAATAAGAAAAAGGAAAATATATCCTTATATACTATATTTTTTAATATATAAGGTATTTAATTCCGCTTATATTATATATATATACTATTTCTAACTCTCTAACTATCTTATACTATTCCAAAAGGCCTGTTATATTTTAGGAGTTAGGAATTTAAAATCTATATTTATAAAGTCTTTTATAAAGTTAATTTATTTCCTCTTTATTTAATTATCTTTTAATATTTTAAGTAAGTTATTCTTAGATAAATATAAAATATTCTAAAATAAGGATAAGAATAAGATAGATTATAAATATAAAGTAAATTATAATTATAAGGTAGATTATAAATATTTAATATATCTATTAATAAGTTAAAAACTAGTTAATATCTTTTATTATTTCTTTTTCTTATTAATACTCTAATCTTTAGTATCTTCTTTAATAGCTTACTTTCTCTTTTTTACCTACTATTAATTTACCTTATTAATCTTCCTCTACTACTAGATTACCTTATTAGTCTTCCCCTACTACTACTTTACCTTATCTACCTACCTCTTAATTTTCGCCTTAGAGATAGCCTCCTCCTAGTTATTAATAATATTAAGAGTCTTATAAAACTAATTAAATAAGAAATAGTTTATCTAACTCTAATAATATATATAAAGTACTTTAACTAATAATTTTATTTTATTATTAATTAAATATATCTTAATATATCCTTATAATACTTACCTTATAAAATTAATTAAAATACTTATAATATTAAAGAAATCCTTTATTAATCTTAAACTTAATTATAATAATTTATTATTATTTAAGTTAAATAATTCCTTAATTATATTAATAATATATATAAGCTTTTTTTATATTACTATTACTACCTTTAATAGTATTATAAGAGTTATAATAAAGATATATATTATGTAGTTATTTATTAGATTAATATCTCTTTTCTTTAACTTTTTTACTTCTAACTTTTTTACCTTAATAATTTAAAGGAATATAAGCTTAATTATAAATTATTATCCTATTCTAACTTTTAAAGGGGGGTTAATTTTTAATTAATTTAAATTTAAGGTTAATATAATATTCTTATTACCTTATCCTTTAAATTTTATTTAATTTAAGTTAAATTTTAGAGTAAGGTTATTAATTAATTTATTAATAAATTCTTTATCCTCTTCTTTTACTCTTACTAACTTTATAAAGGTAATAGGAGTTATTAAAGGTAATAATAAGGTAAGTACTTAATTAATATAAATTTTATATAAATTTATCTTATCTTTTAATTTCTTTATCTACTAGCTTTTAATTTATTAATAAGGTATAATCCTAGCTATTCTAATATCCCCTTATTAAATATAGGTATTATAATAAATTATATTATATATTACTTCCCTATTAAATATATTAATAGTATTTCCCTTATTTTTATATCTCTTAAGTAGGTTATTATTATAAGAAAAATCTAGAAGTTAATATATATTTCTCATATAGGATATTAACCTAATATAAAGTATTTACTAAATATTATAATTAGATAATATAGTTTTAATAGGAGGCTAAGTATTCTTATTTAATATATCTATTATAAAATATTATTATATAATAATTAACTATTTACCTTAAGGTAATTAATATAATATTCTAGGTATTATAAGAATAGGTAATATTAGTTATAATAGCTTATATTAATATCCTTTTAATAATTCTTTAATTATTTAAATAAGTAATTCTAATTTAAATTTATTTTAATATTTTTAAATCTTATCCTTTATATAGCTTAATACGCTCTTCTTAGCTTAACCCTTAATTATATTATTAAATCTTCTACCTCTTTATAAATAATATTAAGTTTTCTACTTCCTTAATAATATATAATATTACCTAGTATAATTATATAATAAATAAAAGTTATAAAAATAAAAGTAAGGTAATTAAAATTATTAAAACCTTATAAATATTTATAATATAATCTTATTAAGCTAAAGAATTAATATCTCTAAGGAGATAATAATTTAATATCTTAAATTATATAAATAGGGACTTAAATAAGTTTTAAACCTACTTAAGTAAATATATATAAAATAATTATATTATTTAATATTATTATAAGATATTTATATACGCTAGATTATATTTATTTTAAAGATTAATTATAATATTAAGAAGGTTTTATTTATATTAAATATTATATTTAAGGTTATATCCTTTCTATCTTATTAATTAAGATTTAATTCTTTTATAAGTAGAGGATAATTTAACTTCTATCCTCTATTAAAAGGATTATTACCTTAAGGTAACTTTTTAAATTAAATAATTAAGATTATAAAATAAATCTTTTAATTAATTAAAAATTTTAATTTATATCTAAATTTCTATATAATCTTAATTAGACTTACTTATTAATTAGAAAGTTTTATATAAATTAATCCTAATAGCTTATAATTAATATAAAGTTTAATAAATACTTCCTCCCCTTTATTAAAAGTTATAAAATAGTAATATTTATTATATTTAATTTTAAATCTAATATAAGTCTAAAGAAGTAAATCCTTAGCCTTCTTTTAAATAATAATTTTATTTTTTAGAAATGAATTTATTATATAATTATCTAGGATTAATAAGGTAAATATATTATATAATTAATACTTATAAATAACCTTATTTAAGCTCTTAAAAGTTATAAAACTAGGTAAGTTATTTAAATATCCCTTTAATTAAGATAAGAATATAATTTAATTACTTTTAAGATTCAAAGTTAGCTAGTATCTTAAGGTAATCTTAATTATTTAATTAATTTTCTTAAATTAATTATCTATTTATAAATAATAAGTTATATTTATTAAAAACTTAACCCCTAATTTTTTAAATACTTCTTATTAAAAATTAAATATAAACTTCTTATCCTAATTTAATATAATTATATAAGGTAGGCCTTAATTAATTATATTATTTAAAAATACCTTTACCTAGTTATTTATAAAGTAGGTATCCTTCTTATATAAAATAATAACTCTTTTAAAGAATTTATAAATAATAAATAAAGTAATATTTATTCTTAAAATAATTTTAAGTAAGATAAGGATAAAATTTATAAATATTATATAATATTAATAGGATAATTATAAGAATTAGAGTATTATATATAAAATATAAAATATTATTTTATTTAATTAAGATTATACTTATAATAGTAGTTAATATATAAGTATAAGTACTTTATTAACTTTTTAAAGAAATAATCTTTTATAATTATCTTATATATATAATTAAATCTTAGGTATAACTTTGTATTATATATCTAATAAAATTTTCCCTTTTTAAATTCTTTTAAAAAATATAAATATATTCTTCCTTTATAATTTATTTAATAAAGTAACCTTTTAATAAGATAAAATTAAATTTTTAATAAAGTATATTCTTTATCTTTTAAATTATTATAAATCTTAGCCTATTTTTTATTAATAAAGTAGCTAGCTATTACTTTATCTTTAAAAGTAAGAGATATCTTAATAAAGAAATTATTAAAAATAAAAATATTATTAAATATATCTTTTTTTATAATTTATAACTTATATTTTATTATTAAATTATCTATTAAGCTTAATAAGATATTTAATATAATATACTATTTATTTAATTAATAGTATATATTTAACCTAAATTATAATAAATATTAAGATATCTTTATTAATTAAAGATTAAGTTTATTAATTAAAGAAGAGGTAAGTAAAACCTACTTTATAATATTTACTATTATAAAGTAGTTTATAAATATAATAATTATTAATAGAGAATTATTAATAGAGTACTTAATTTTATAAATAATTTAAATTAAGTATATAACTATTACGACCCTATCGTCTTGAAGTCGACTAGGGTCTAGGGTTAATCTCTTAGAGAGGAGTATTAAGGACGAGGTAGGTAGGCTTCGTACTAGGCTAGTCTAGTATAATAGTATTATGTTCAGTGTCTAGGAGATAGCTAAGTTAATAATATAAGTTAAGTACGAAGCTCCTATCTACTAGAAAGTATCGCCACTTATATAGATATAGGAAATGCTAGATCAGCTAGATTAGTATTAATACTACTAACTTATCTAGATTAGTTAGATTAGTACTAATACTACTAACTTATCTAGATTAGTTAGATTAGTGCTAATATTACTAACTTATCTAGATTAATTAGATTAGTACTAATACTACTAATCGTAATGAGAAGTACTTCGTCTAAGCGTAGTATAAGAACCGCGGGTTCAGGCTATAATATTAGGTTCCCCCTTATTAGTTTTTATCCCGAAAGCTTTACTACTTTATAATACTACCTATTAGATCTAAATCCAAGTCTATATTCCTCTATTATTAGCTAGTTAATATTATTCTTAAAACTAGTTCTATTACTATAAGGGTCTATTTAAACTATAAGCGTACGGGTTAAGCTAATAAATATAAGGTTAGGATCTCTACTAATCGCTATATAAAGTGCGCCTAGAAGGATTTATTAGATTATAACCTCTCGCCTTTCTCTCTAATAAAATGGATAAAGATATAGAATTAACGGAACTAAAAGGCCGCTAAGGCTAAAGAGGCTTTAACTAAATTTACCTAGTTATAGAGAGAGGTAGAGGTATTAGAAAGAAAGGGAATCGCTATAATAGAAGGCGAAATTTAAAATATTAAGGAGACGGAGTAGGAGGAGTAATTAGATATAATTGATCTTAGTAACTTCCTTTTCAATGTTTCTTTAGAATAGGTTGAAGTTCCTAAGGATTTTAATTAGTCTAGTCTTATTAATATTAATAGAATTATTATAAGAGGTCCTTATAATTCTTAAGGTTCTTAATAGGTTCCTAGGTACTTTCTAACTCCTCGTAGTTATTCTACTTAATAAGGTAATTCTAACCCTTTTACTCTAGGATCTTTTTAACCTTATATTCTTCGGTCTTAGCCTTATACTTCTAATCTTTATAGATTAGTATTTTAGAGTTAGCTAGTTCTAGTAAAGAGATATAAAACACTAGGTATACTCTAGCGTTAAGTAGTAATTATAACTTATAGTTAATAGGTCCTCTAACTTACTTAATTAAAAATGGTCTAACTTTAATATAGTCTAGTTTCTTACTTAGCCTCTTACTTTTCAGGTTTTTTATATGAAGGTAAACCTTATCCCCCTTCTTTAGTAGAGGATACATTTTTCTTTTCTTATTAACTTATTACTAAGTCTTAATGTTAACCTCGCTGATTTTCTTCTATATATTACTATATAGTTTTTTCATATTAGATATTAATACTATTATCCTTTCTACCCTAAAACTACTCCTTAGTTCTAGGAATAAGTTAGCATATCTTCTATAATTTATAAAGAATGGAGATAGTCCGGTTATTTCTAATCTCTTATCGTTAAGTACTAATTATATTATAAGAAGTAAAGAGACCTAGTTATTTTATTTATAACTGACGTAGTATCTTAGGTATACTTCTATTATTTAATTTATTTATTCTATCTAACTATTAGTTTCTAGATAGTAGGCGGTTAATATTTATAGTTTTATTCTAATTATAGCGATTAGAGTCTTCTAATAATAAGATGTAAAGAGTCTATCTCTATCTAATATAATAGATTTAGGTATGTTATAATCCCTTATCAGCCTATCTAATAGGACGAATCCTAGCTAATAGGCCTTGTACGTTTCTTTATAAGGAATTAGGATTATATACTTTATTAACTTATCGATAATTACTATTATCAAGTTAAAGGTACCCCCTGTAACTGGATTTTTTAACTCTAGTAGCTTAATAATAAAGTCTATTATTACATCCTTTCATAGTATATCTAGAACTGGTGCAAACTATATTTACCTATATTTAGCGTGGCGTATAGACTTATTCTACTAGCATTAAATATATCCTCTAATGTATTTCTTAACATGCGTACGCAGTCGTGGCGTCGTATATTCTCGTTAGAGGAGCTCCACTGTCTTGGATACTCCCGGATGTCCTTGTAAAGGATTATCGTAGTGATCCTAGATTACCTCTTTAATATATTTCTTAGGTAAGTATATCCTCCCCTTATACTAGAGGAGCTTTTATCCTAGTTACTAAATCCTTAGCTATATAGCTAAGTTATCATTAATATAACCTTCCTTTAAGGTTAGCGCGATATCTTAGACCGTAATTCGTGTAATAACTATTAGACTTTATACTAGTATTAATAATCTATCTCTTTCTTATTTAAGAATTAGCTTCTCTATAATGTCCTTGGATTCTATATAATTAGTACGCCTACTTAGGGCGTCTACTCGATTATTATCTTTTCCTAGGATATATAATATCTTAAACTTATACTATCTAAGTAATTTAGATTAACGGACTTACCTCCGATTTAACTCCTTTATTATTATGAAGTTAAGGAGATTCTTATAATCTATAAAGATAGTAAGTTCTAAATAACTCTCTGCGTATATCCTCTAGTTTTAAAGTATATATACTACTGCTAGTAACTCTTTATTATATATATTATAGTTCTATTCTACTATTAATATCTTTCGCGAGTAGTAGGTAATTAGGTACCATTTTCCATCTTTTTCCTAATATAAACAAGCGCTAATTATAAGATCCGAGGTATCTATTTTAATATAAGCCGGTTCGTTTACTTGAAAGGTACAGAGTATTAATAGATTTTAATAGGCTTCCTTTAATATCGTAAATACTTTTTACTAACTAAATTCCTATTAAAATCCCTTTTCCTTCTTAGTTATATCTATAAGTAGTAGGGCTATTTTTAAATACCCTTTAATAAACCTTCTATTAAAGTTCGTAAATCCTAAGAAGCTCTAGACTAATTTCACGTCATATAGTATAGGCTATTCCGTGATAGCCTTGATTTTTTCAGGGCTTATACGAATGCCTGTGATACTTACTATAAATCCTAGGAATTCCACTGATTCCTTATAGAATTCGTACTTCTCTGGCTTAAGGAGTAATCTCGCTTATAATAGGTAGGTTAGGATATCCTGTATATACTAGATATATACTTCCTTAATCTTAGAGTAGATTAAAATGTTATTAAGGTAAGTAATTACGGTACGATCTAAATAGGCTTAGATAACATTATTAACTAGTACTTAGCAGGTTACTAGTACGTTAGTAAGTCTAAATAGCATGACTAGGTACTTATAATATCTATATTAAGTCCTAAATATAGTTTTCTATTCTTCTCCGGCTTTTATTCGGATTAAGTTATAAGCTCCTCGTAAGTCGAGCTTAGTAAATATCCTTGTTTAAGAGAGTCTATCCTATAGCTCGCTAATATTTAGTAAGGGATATCGATTTTTAATAGTAATATCATTTAACTTCTAATAGTCGACGTATAGCCTGAGTTTCCTATCCTTCTTTAGTATAAAGAGGATTAGATATCCTGCTAGTGATTTGAATTCTTAAATAAATCCTTTTTTGAGGTTCTTATTAATATACCCGCGTAGTATAGTAAGTTCCTTTTCTAATAATATATAGATTAGTCTAAACGTTAATTCCTTTCCTAATTTAAGTTCGATCTCATGATCCTAGGATTAGTATATAGGTAAAGCTTTTATTATTATCTCTTTTATAAAGAGATATATCTATTTCTTATACTCTTATAAGATATTAGGAGGTTTATCATTTCCTTTAAGAACTCTAGCTTCCTTTTAGTCCTACTAAGTTAGACCCTCTTTTCTTAAGGTCGTCCTTTTTTAAAGATGAAGTAATATATACTTTAACCGGTCTTTAGTTTAACTTCTTATTTACCGTCATCCGCTATTAGCGTATAGGATAGATACTAGTAATAATACTAGTTCGCTTAAATCTAAGTACTCCTATTTTTTAGTTAATTACTAGGTTATACTTCTTTAATTAAGGTATTCTTAAAATGATATAATAAGTGGTTATCCTAACTACATCTAAAGAAATTTCCTTACGGTGGCGTTAAATTATAAGGTATAGCGAGGTAGTCTCCTCGCCTACACTTCCTATTAATAGTTCTAACCCGTCGGCTATTTATAAGCTGTATAACTCCTTCTTCTTTCAAGTTAGCAAGCCCGCTAACTATACTAAAGTTTAAGAAACGAAGTTACCCGTTACTCTAGAATCTATTATAATAATAGTATTCGTCCTATTAATCTGTACTAGTATATTCACGTATATCTCGTAATCTATCGAGTATAAATATCATGTTTTTAGGGTTATAATATTAATCTCCTTATACTTCCTTATAATATAAGGGATTACTCTTTTCCTAAATCAGGGAGAAACTTAATAATCTTCTTTTAACGCATATGCTTCTGGTACTAGTCGTATAAGTATACGTATCATTCCGTTAAGTAGTATTCCTTAGTATCTATCTTATACCTAAGGTAGGTATAAAGGTACTAATACTACTTATTATTATATCCTAGAAAGAAACTCTATCCTCTTTTTATTACTAGATGCCACGTGCAGTCTAACTTCTAATAGTTTCCCTAGTCACGGTGTCTACATGCGGGAGTCATTAGCTTCCGTCCTTCGTAAGTCTATACGGCTTAATAAGTCTTATAATAGTTATCTATATAAGCGCTCCAGTATATAACTCTATATTCTAGATAGTTTAAATCGTTATAATACTCCTGTATTAATAACTTATCTAAAACTTTCTCTTAATAAGATTTTAATCGTTCCTTAGAGTCGTCTTTCTATTAATCTGTTAACGCGGAGGTATAAGGTACGGAGTTATTTAGTTTAAAGCGTAGTACTTCTTCTTCTTCTTTTAATGATTCGCTAGTATTTATATAGTCCTAGTCTAAGTCTCCTTTAATCCCTTATCCTTAATTAGGCTTTTCCTTTTAATCCTTACTATTATCATTAGAGTCCAGTTCTCTTAGTTAATCTTAAATGGTTTTGAGTCGTACTTTTATCTACGTGATATTCTTTTCCTTCTTAACGACTTCCTTTTCTAATTCTTTATATCGCTACTAGAGTTCTCTAATATCTACCTTAGGCGTATTAAATACTACGAGTAAATTATATATAATTACGTTAAGTTCTTTATCATTATTTTCTACCTTAGGCGGATCTTTTAAAGGTCTATTCTTCTTAAGTAGTACTCTTTATAGTATATTTAATTATAGTTATTATACTATATTTTTTAACCTATAATTCCTAGTAATATAGCCTAGCTTACTATAGCTATAGTAAAGTATTACTTTCTTACCCCTATTATATTACTTCTTCCCCTTGGGTCTTCCTTTTTACTACGTGAAGTCGAGCTCTATAGGTATATACTTATAAGGATCACGGTATATCATTTTCTTTACGTGGAAACCTCCTCTAAAGTTTCTACTTAGTTAAAATCTTATTAAGCCGCTATTATATCATTTCTCTATAGCTAGCTCGTAGAGTCTATTATTAATTCTAGTTATAGTCTTTATAAGAGTTTTAAGGTCATTAACTACTACTCTTACTTCTACTCGCATAAGTTCTTCTTTAATATTAGCCTTAAGTCCTCTTTAATATATAGTTATAAGTACTTTATCATCCTAATTAGTTTAAGCTAAGTACTATTAAAACTATATAGAGTATTCTATTATTAACTTCCTTTAAGTAAGGTATTATATTACTCGTATCATAATATTATTTTTATTAGAAGGTCTGAAATTTCATTATATCTTAACGCGGAATCTTAAGAAGCTCTTTATCTATCTCTTAATATCTTTATTTTTATTATCATCAGGGTCTTCTAAGTATCTTTTTAATAGAGGGGCGGACTACTCTTAGGCTCGCCCTCTTAAATAGGAAATAATAAAAAGGGGTTACTTAACTTATACTATAATATTAAACTTAAAATATAATTATATTTATAATAGCTACTTTTCTAGTTTATTACGTTCTTTATAATATATATCTAGTTTAATAACCCTGATTTTATTATCTTTATTATAAGTAGGAGGTCGCTATCCTTATTTACTTAGGATAGGATTTCATTCTAAGGTATTTATCTTAAGGGTATTTAAAGTATTATAACCCTATTATCTTGAAATTAATTAGGGTCTAGGATTAATCTCTTAGAGAGGAGTATTAAAGACGAGGTAGGTAGGCTTTATACTAGGCTAATCTAGTATAATAGTATTATATTTAATATCTAGGAAATAGCTAAGTTAATAATATGAGTTAAATACGAAGCTCCTATCTACTAGAAAGTATCGCCACTTATATAGATATAGGAAATACTAGATTAGCTGGATTAGTACTAATACTACTAACTTATCTAGATTAGTTAGATTAGTACTAATATTACTAACTTGTCTAGATTAGTTGGATTAGTACTAATACTACTAACTTATCTAGATTAGTTGAATTAGTACTAATACTACTAATCGTGATAAGAAGTACTTCGTTCAAGCGTAGTACAAGAACCGCGGGTTCAGGCTATAATAATAACCTTAAGTTTTATTAATTAATAATAAGATTTAGCCCTATTTAATAATTTAAATAAGAAAAAGATAAGTTTAATAATAATTTTTAAGTATTTATCTTTAATAAGATTACCTTTAATATAATATAATATAATATTATAATCCCTTTTTTAAAGGTATTAATATCTATATAAAGGCGTTTAAGATATAAAAAATATATCAAGAAATTTAAGCTTAAGAAGGCGTCTTATAAAAAAGTAAATAAATAAAATAAAATCTATTTCCTCTTAATTAATATTATCTTTATAAAATTCTTTTACTTATAACCTCCCTTTATTAATAAGCCCTTTAATAACTTTATCTTTTCTACTTATAATAACTCCGCCCTTTACGCGTAGTAAGATACCTTATTTTATATTTAACTTATAAGATTAAGATAATACTTTAATATCTTAAGAGCCTTAAGAAAGTTAATATTTATAAGTACCTTTATATATTCCTTAATAATTAATAGCTTAAAGGCGTTAATCTTCTACTTAAATAAAGTAATATTTAAGTAGTTAAGAAATATTTTCTTTATATTAATTATTATATTTAATTTAAATATAAGTTAGAAAAGTTATTTAAAGTAACTTAAATACTTATTAAAAGTTTATAAGAAAGTAATAAAATTATTTATATAAATATAAATAAACTCTTATAAGGGATATAATACCTCATTTATAATCCTTTAAATAAAAGGAGGTAAATTCTGAAATCTTATTACTATTATTTTTAGATACTTTAAATTATAATATAAAATAAATCTAAATTTATATTAATCCTTAGGTTCTATAAGAAATTAGAAAAAGAAGATAAGGCTATTTATAAGACTTATATTATTTATTCCTTAAAAGGTATTTATAATTTTAATTTATAATTATAATAATTAATAATTAATAGTAATAATTTTATTAAGACCTTAAATATTAATTATTATCCTTATCTTCTTTATAAGTAGAGAGGTTAGACTCTATTTTTTATATAATAAATATTAAGAAGGTAAAAGATATAAGTCTTTTTATCTATCTTATATAACCTTATTTATAAAGCTTATTAAATTCTTTATTAATTACCTTCTAATTTATAATACTTATAAGATATATCCTTTAATTTAACTTTAAAATTATTAAGGAATTTTAATTAATATTTATAAGTATAATTATTTAATCTTTTTTAAGGATATTAAGAATATTATTATTATCCTTTTAAATATCTTAAAATTTATTTATTAAGGCTTTTAATTTACTTAACTCCTTATTATTTTTAAATAAGGAGATATTATCTTATATTTTAATTTCTTTACTTAATAGTAAGGTATTAACCTTAATATTAATTTTTAATATAATATAAATATAATTATTTAAGTAAATAATATAATAAAAGTTAATATTATATTTTATAATTATATTAAGATAAGATTATATAGATATAATCTTATTAGCCTTAATATATTTTTTAATATAAATAAAAGGTAAAGAAATATAAATAATATAAATATATACTCCTAATAAATAGAACTTAAAAAGGTAATCTTTATTAAGTAAAAGAATAAAAGTCTTTAATTATATTAAAATCTTTATTATTAAATTTATTAAGATAATTATATACCTTTTATTATATATTATATAATAAATAATAATATTATCTTTTATTAAAATTTAAATTAATATAATAAACCTATTATAACTTTTAATAATTAATTTCTATTTATTTAAGTTTAAGGTTATTCTTTTAAGGCTTATAATATTAATTCTTATAAGTAATTTTAACTTAAGATTATTTATTAAATATACTTCTTAATAAAAGTATATTAAAGCCTTTTTATTATCCTTCTAACTTAAAATATATATATTAATTATTATATACTTATTTATAAAATACCTAGCTAAACTTATATCTTATATATTTATAAGGATATTAATTTTCTTAATAATTATTATAAATAAAATTTAAGCTAAAAACTTATAATTAATAAATATTATTATATATCTTATATTAAGATAAATTACTTCTACCTTACTTATAACTTAAAATCTAATATAAAATATTATAAAATATTATAATTAAAATAATAGATTAATATTAAAATATAATATAATATTTAAAATTAAAATTAACTTAAGTAGATCTTCTTATATAAAGTTTATATTATTAAATATAATCCTTTTATCCCTCCTATTACTTTAATATAATATTAAATATATATATAATAGGTTTCTTAATAGGAAATTATTCTTATAATAATAGTAAGTTTTAAACCTTAATAAAGGTATCTTAATAAAGTAGGAACTAATATAAGATATATTAATATAAAAGTAATAAGTATTAATTATAAAATTATATACCTTATTATTATCCTAACTTAATAAGGATATATTCTTTTAATAAATAGGAGTATTTATTAAGTTTATAGCTACTTATAATAGGAAATTATATTTATTTAAATAGGTAGTATATTTAAATCCCTTAAGACTATTTTCTACCTTAGGAAAGAAGTTACCTATTTATTTAATTATTTTTATATATCTATTATATCTAATATAATATATAGCTACTTATAATATAAGTAATTAATTATAATTTTAATATTTATAATTATAACCTTACTTAATAGGTTATAAGGTATATTAATATTAATTTCTATTCCTTTTATAATAAGGATTATAGCTACCTTAAGAGTTATTATAATTATTATAATTAATATTATATCCCCCTTACTCTAGTAGCCCTTAGGCCTCTTAAGTAGAAAAGGAATAATTACTTACCTTAACTATTAAGGTAGTTATAATTAATTATTTCTTAAACGCTAGTTAAGGTATTATAATTTATACTTAATTAATAGTTCTATCTTATAATAAATTATATACTTAATATCCTATTTACTAGTATCCTCCTTAATAGTAGTTATTATTATAATTTAATAAATAGCTATTTTAATACCTACCTTAAAAGCCTTAATAAGCCTATTAATAATAATTATTATAAAAATAGACTAGCCTCTTATATTTATCTTAAATTAATAGGATATTTATTTATAACTATTTATTATTTAGTTATCTTATATAATTATTAATATTAAAATAATTATAATTTTTTATAATTTTTTATAAATTACGCTTAGCTTCTAGCTCCTTAATAAAGTCTTAAAATATAATAGTCTTTATAAGTAAAGTTATAATTAATTAAATATTAATTTTAAGCTAATTTTAAGCCTAAGTTAGCTAGGTATAAATATCCTTTATACTAATTATTATAATATATAATTAGATATCTTATAAATATACTTATAAGTCTCTATTTTAATACGTGTTAATAATAGAGTATTTTTCCCTATTTAATTAATTAAGTACCTTAGGTATTAATATTTTAAACCTTAAAATAAGTTAATTAATAAAATTTATTAATAATATCCCTTAAAAAGCTTACCTTTTAAAATTATTAATTTCCTTTAAGTATTAATTTAAGGTTATACCTCTTAAATATATAATAAGATTCTCTTTTATATTAGTCTCTTTAATTAATATTATATAGTTATATACGCGTTTATTAAAAGTATATATATTATAAAAAATAGTCTCCTTATAAGTATATATTATATTTCTTATATTATAGGATTTAGGTAAGTTAAGATAGAAAGATCTTATATTTTATATATTAAATCTTAATTATTTATTACCTCTAGCGCCTCTTATACTTAATAGATTAAATAGACTAGGATTATTTATTAACTTAAGATTACTAAGCGGGCTAAGTAGATTAATATAGTTATTATTATTTACTTCTTTATATATAATTCTCCTTAAGTCTTTTATATTAATAGTAATTAATTAATCTCCTATTTTAGATATATTAGGCTTTATCCTGTACTTAATAGTAATACTTAACTTTAAGAGAATTAAATTCTTATCTTTTAGATAGATAGCCTTAACTTATACCTTAAGAAATTAATTTTAATAAATAACTTAAAGTTTTTATAATAAAGAGTTCTTTATAAGGCTAATTATTTAATATTAATATTAATTATTTTATTTAAATTTTAATAAAGCTAATAAATTTAGATTAAGAGCCTAAGTTTTTATTAATTTTAATATACCTTATTAAGAAATTTCTTATAAGTTTAAATTATAATTTAACTTATAAGAGGTAATTTCTATTTAAGTAATCTTACTAGGTTTTAATTCTATTAAAATTAGGGAGTAATTAAGTAATCCTATTTTAGTTTCTATTAATTTAAGTAAAGTTAAATTATATTTATACTTTCAAGGGGTAATTTTTTATATATAGCCTTATTAAGCTTTAATCTTATTAAATTTAATAAGTAGCTTAACTATTATAATATAACTAGCTTTTAATTAAAGGATAGATATATCTTAAAAGAAATAGATATTAATACCTTAATAAAAGTAATAAAAACTAGGAGTACCTTTTAAGGGGCTTAAATAAATATAAGTAATAAGGAGTAAGAGATAATAAGATTAAAGGTTAATTTTAATTAAGAATTTTCTTTAATACCTTCTTCCTTAATTATTTTAAGTATTAGGATAGAGTTTTTAATTTAAGCTACCTCCTTAAGGGCTAAATAGGTAACTTCTTATATATTAATAATAAATTCCTTAATTATTAATTAAAATACTAGCTTATTAATAACCTAATTAAAGGGCTAAATTAATAGTTTTATTAATTTAATTTTAAAATAAATATAAGCTACCTTAACTAATAATTTTTAAGATTTAATAAAAAATTATCCTAATTAAGAAAAAGTAATTATAATCTTATAAATAAATTAATATATCTTCTCTAATATTATATTAATTTATAAATATCTTATTTTAATAAAGATATTTAATTAAAAAGTAAAAATAACAATATTCTCTTTTAATATAAACTATAAGGAAGCTATTATATAAGCTATTTATTAATATTAAAAATAAGTCTACTTCTTAATAAAATAAAGTAGCTTATAAATAAATAGTTGAGGTAAAAGTAAAATAAAAATAAAAATAATAAAAGATAATTAATAATAATAAAAAGTAGGTTATTATTATTATCCTTAAAGTTATAATAGATTTCTCTATTAAAAGGCGGTATATTAATCTTATAAATAGGGAAATTATAATATATTTAATTAGGCTTACCTTTACTTCTAAGAAGACTGATTTTCTTAATAAGAGGTAAAAATAGTTAATTAAATAAATCTAATTAAGATTAAATAGATATCTTATTTAAAAGGTTATCTAATATTATAAATTAATAAGGTAGGATTTAAATATATTATAATTATTTAAATAAAGTAAAATCAAATTTAATTTAATTAATATAAAATAGTAAATTTAATAGCTATAAAAATATCTAATTTATTAATAGAGGACTCCTAGTTTATACCTCCTATTAAGTTATCCTTAACCTATTAGGATAATATATAAAGGTATTACTATCAAATATAATAAAATATACCTAAAATAAATAATATAATATAAATAGTATTAAGGTAAAAGTAGTATATAAAGGCTTATCTTACTATATAATAAAGACCTTATATCTTAATAAGCTAAGCTATATATAGTATAATACTATAAGGCGTATAAGGTAATAGCTATTTTATAATAAACTTATAAAATTAAATTACTAAGAATTAAAGGCTTAATAGTCTTAGTAACTTAATATAATTAGTTTATACCTAAATTATAAGTATATAGGCCTTATAAGTAATATTAATATATAGACTAACTATTAAGTTAGATTTTAATCCTATCTTTTAGAATTAAATCGCTAAGCCTTTTAGCGTGTTACTATTAATAGTATACTAGTATACTATTAGTAGTATAAAAGTTAGGTTTTAATTCTACTTTTTAGAATTAAATTACTAAGAATTAAAGGCTTAGTAGTCTTAGTAACTCGACGTAATTACTTTATAATAATATATATACTAAGATATTTAGCCTTAAAATAAGGTTATAAGCTAGAATTATAATAATAATCCTTAATAAGTATAAAGTAATAGTCCTTTTTAAGAGAAATTTAGAAGATTTTTATTAATATTTTCAAGTAAAGAATAATAATTAATAGTTTATAAACTTAAGAATAATAAGTCTTTTACTAAGTAGATTTTTTAAAGATTTTATTTGAAATTTATAGAAAAAATGATAATACTTTAATCTTCTAAGAATATATATTAATATAGAAAATCTTTAAGGCCTTAAGTCTATACTCTAAATAGTCTAGCGCTGGGAAGGGACTTAGCAATCTTAGCCCTCGCTTAGGGGTCGCTCTGCGCCGAGAATTGTGAGACAAGGGTCTAGACTAGCACGATCTCCTCTTATCTCCTCTTATCTCCATCAACAATTGTTTATGTCTGCGATATGATAAAACCAATCTTGAAATTGCAATGGGTGATGCAGAGCAATGCACCCGGTCAGATGCAGCCTACTTACCTTCAGAAACCGCTGAGAGCTTGTCCTCTGCACAAGAAGCTTCTTCTAGTAGTGGTGGAAGGTCTAAGAAACGAAAGCTTCATAAACACTCAACAGCATTACATGGTAGGGTGAAGCGCCTGAGAAATTTTTATAACGACGAATATCGTGAAATGTTCAATGAAACAGTGATCGAAATTGCATCAAAAGAGACTTCAAGGCACACAAACCTGCCAGTGAGCCAGATCGGTGCCACTTTATGGTCTCCTGAAGAGAAGGATGTTCTCTTCTGTAGACTCGCAAGGAGAGGAAGACATGCGATCCAAGACATTGCTGCCGACGTAGGCTCTAAGAGCGAGTCGGAAGTCTATATCTATCTGGGGAGGCTAAGAAAGGCTGCAGCGGACGAGCAAATTTATGAACCTACCAAGAGGCTACCCAAAGCCTTTGACATCTCCGCAGCCTTTGAAGTCAGTCAGGAATGTTGTGCAAGCCTCGATGTTGCAGCGGAGACTCTTTCTTTTCTTCAGCAGCAAGAAGAAGAAAGGATCGAAAAGAAGAAGCATGGCAGTCTCTCCATGTTGACGCCCAAAATTGCTCAATGGGCAAGCCGTCGCTTGAGTGCTGGCGAGGAAGGCGATCGTGAAATTTTGGAAACGCTTCCTGCAGCTGACTTACTGAACCTTAAGACCTTCCTTGCTTTGTCGAAGCGCTTCTTCATGAATTCCAGCATAATGGAGAACAATTGGCATACATATAAAGAGGGGCGCAAATCGCCTACAATTACGTATACAGCATTCTCGGACTTCCACAATCTTGCCAAATCAATTACCAACAGAATCGTCCAGTCCAGTCTTTTCTTTGCCATGTCCAGGCGAAGAGCTCTCGATGCATCGACCAATTACAAGTCCGGCAGCAACGTTAAAAAGGCAGATGTTATGGCAGCGCTCGATGTTCTAGGCATGGAAAGCGACACTAAAAGATTCTGGGCTGGAGTGGCCAGAAAATGCAGGCTTCGTGTCTATGAAAAGATCAAGCATCGCCGAGCGTCCGGCAAAACATACAGTTACCATGAGATCGAGACTATCTTGAGTTCGTTACCTTCGAAGGCTCGAGGAAGGTCAAGAGCAGCATCTAGAGACAACGCCATTCATTCGATTTCTCAAGGAAAGGACATGCCGGACAATGTCCCGTCAGATTCATCGGATGATTCGGAGTCATCCGGTTTTCTATCAACTGCGGACGAGGAATCACATGATCTTTCCGACAGTGCCCTCTCTACCAATACCATTAATGATGAGCAAGCTAATAAGCAAAAGCTTCGCGCGGCAGCACAAGAAACCTACGCTGAAGTACTCGATCAGCGAGCGAGTCGAGCTGAAGAAAGACGCTTGTGGGAGCTCCTCGGCGAAGATTCGGCTCAAAGGATGGGGTCCGAAGACGTTGAACTACCCAACATGCCAGTGGCCCAACGCAAGGATACAGAGATTCTCGATGACTGGAAGGCTGGGGTGAATTATGCCACGGAGTGGGAAGTGTATGAAACGCCCGTAGCTGCGACCAGCTTCACTGAGAATCGAAGCCTTGGCCGGAGAAATGAGACAGCTGCCGGCCTTACGAGTTATGGGATAGACTCTGAGAATGTCGTGGACGATTTCTCGTCCAATCCAAGGTCTTCTCGTTGAAGTTCATACTGTAGGAAGCCAATACCTAACGAGTTCCCTAGCGACGAACCTATCAGTGACCATCAGAGCTCGGAGACAGAAGTAGTGAATTCTAGCGTTGGGTTCGATGATGAAAATGTCAGTCGTAAGGCAAACGGAGGTGGAGATTTGGTGGGTGATGAGCTCGACGAGCCGGAAGGGGATCCCCAGCATCCAACCCTGGGGCATCAAATGTCATCCGATCGAAAAGGCACTGAGAGGGAACAAATGATTGTGGACGAAGGCCATCGAAGTAGCAGACCTTCGATCTCCGTCGCTGGCAATCGAGACATTCAAAATAATGAGGATCGTGCGGATAGCAGGGACACTGATGACACTGATTAATGAGCATACTACTGCGGCGGTCTTAATGGATAGAAAGAAAAGGAAAATCATGGCTTCGATAGCACCAGAGCGTTCAGTCAAGTCTCAAAATGCTCACCGAAAACGAGTATACATAATACAGGTCGTGAAGGAGGTGTCATAAAACCTTGCATGCAATTCCGGCATCCGTGCGATATGCAGCGTTTGGTCAGTCTCCCGATACTTGGACTAGCTTGCATGCTTGGCTCCCAAGTTACGTCTCCCGAGTGCTAGAGTCCTTCGATCCAACATCCTCCTTTAGATCTCCCAACTCTTGTAACCAGAATATCCTACAGCCAGCGGGCCCAAACTACCCCTCGAGGTTGCTTGCTGGAATCCAAGCTTCTCGCCGCCGCCGAGGTCGACAGTCTGGGCGATCCTCGCACCCTCCTCTCCTCCTTTCAGGCTTGCCATCCGGAGCGCCTCCTGCGTTTCAGAGACTCGCTTTCTGAAAGCCAGCCGGTCAAGGAATAATTGCTGCCTACCACGCTCCAACTCGCGTCGCTCGGCTTGGAGCAAAGTCTCCATTTCCGAGAATTGCTGTAGCTTAAGCTCGAATTTCTGCAAGGTAGTATTCACAGCAGCAGAGACCAGACGAGTCATTTCCCTTTCCTCGTCGGAAGCTAGTGCGGCAGCGCGAGCAGCGGAGGTGGCAAACGCAGTCGTTGCTGCGTAAGATGCTGCATTCTGTTGCTTCTCTCCCGCTGATGTCGCTATCTGATTATGATCGTCCGCCCGAGGGCTATTGACGTCGTCGACATCCATTGAGTCTCCGATCTTCATAGCTTCCTTGTCTTTCCCCTTGTCCACTGAACCTCCACCTAGGCCAAGGTTCAAGCGCTTCCGGTAGGACCTTTCCATTTCCCTAACGGAGCGCCCAGCTGCTGCAGCAGCGACAGCAGGTTCGGTCATACCTGCCAAAAAGCCCATGACGGACATGACAGGGTTGTCTTTCTGAGAGAATGGAACCCGCCCCGTATCAACAGAGCCATAGCTTGGGTGGCCGCTGATTTCAGGCTCAAGATACTTATCTTCAATCTCAAGTTGAAGAAACTTGACGACGCACTCCTCTCGTGTACGGCTACCAACGTGGTCAGAGATTTTGTTCCAGTTGTCATCATAAATTTCCAGGCCTTCGAGAAGCAGCAGCAATTCATCATCGCTCCATGGTGCGTCCTTGTCTGCGACCGTACTGTAATGTGGATCTTCGACTTTGACAAAGTCTATAGCGTAAGTGTCCCGGTCATATTTCTGGTCTAGGAAGCAGGCAGGGCACAAGTCAAAATTGACATATTCTTCTTTTCCACGACCTCCTGGCCTGTGAGACTTTGCATAGTGGTATCGAACACGAGTGCAGTCAGTCGCGCAAGAATAGCAATAGACAGGCTTCTTCGGCTCTTTTGCCAGATCCTCGATCTGTTTCATTGGCAGGTTCCCGGTAGAAACCCCATTAGATGCGGACTCCTCACCGTTGGATTGCTTGGCCTTTGAATCCGCGGTGAGATCCTTGCCTTTCTGATCGTATATATTTCGGCGAATCTCGAGATTGAGACTTTCTCTCTCGTGACCTGGCGCTTCCTTGTAGGCTCTGAGAAGAGCGTTCTCAGTGCCTGCAAATGACTTGCCCGGCTCGTATTTAACGTCCGACAATGGTTGAAATGTCTGAAGGCCTCGGGGTGTATCTGCGACAATGCGAAAATGGCCGGTAAACGGAGGACCGATCGCGGAAGGTTTCGTGTTAGGGTCGATCTTCAACAGCGGTTAGGAGAGGGACAGATAGAATAACAATATGGACGAGCTCACCTGGTAGTTGATGAGGCCCCATTGCTCGAGGAATGCATGGACTCTCATGATAGCGCATACATCTCCGGCAAGATTCCGTCTGCATGCGGTGACTGTGAGGTATTCGGACGGGTTGAGGCGGTACGTATTGATCATGAAGTCACGGTAGTCTTTATAGACAGCTGGTGTCTTGCTTCGGTTGCGGCTGTTGAAGAATTCTGGGAGGCTTCTCTTCTCGGTTTCGTGAATCGTATGCATGTCAAACCAGGTACTGTAACTGGGTAGGACAACGGCATGCCGTTGGGCCATCAGATGAGATCGCGCTGCCGATTCTAGGGCGGTTTTCGACTGAGGTAGGCCATCGGCGGAACCATCTGCTCCTTCTGCTGGGGTAGCTTCTTCCTTCTCCGGACTGCCATTTCCATCAGCGGGCTCCTCACCAGTCCCCGCCATGTCTTCGTCCTCCCTATCAGCATCTTCATCCCCTGGTCGAGGAGCGTCTGGTGCGTCTAAAGGGTTGTCTGATATTAAGATAGGTGTGGATGTAGAAGGCTTCTGTGGTGAGATGGAGGTTATGTTTGGGTCAGGGGTCTGTACTGTTTGTGAATTTCTGAAGTCTGGACAATGACTCAGTTAGTAAGTATAATTTAATGAGGGGAGGTTTTGTGCACAACTGAGGATTCGGAGGCGATAACTTCCTGGTGTGAAGCTATGAAACAGGGCATGTGAGCAAGAAGAGGGATGATAGAAGGGTATTGTACCCGGGATGCCTTGTGCAAATGTTGCTTGCGATGTTTGATGAACTTGACCGGTCTCGGTCGCCTGCGGGACGGAGGAGTCGTCAAAGCCCAATTTCTCCCCCTCCATGTCCGCGACAAGGATTCCAGCAAAGTGAAGCCTGGTCAAGATGAATATCGTTGGCAAATACTTGCTTGATGAGTGGTGGGTATAAGCTCCTGAACGGCACAAGATTGAAGTCGCGCTGTACTCTATGATTATAACGCAACTCAATGACTGCCGTTTACTAGACGGCGTCCAGCTCCTCGAACAATGCCCGATTGGATACGGTATCAGTAGACGTCTGCACTGGTTGATGGGTTCCTCTACTCTAGACGCGTTGAAGACAGCAGTTGTCCACAATAGACGTTTTGGCAGGGCTGGGAGCACTAGCGCCGGCTTGTCCCGAAGACCGAGGCTTCTCAACTGCAATGGCACTCTCCGAGGCTCGTCCTTGGGATGGTGAGCTGTTCATTTTGCCCATTTTCTCTGAAAATGCTTTCAGTCACTCGTGGACCCTTCTTACGTCAAGTACAGTCTCATCTCCGGCCCTTGCCATCAATAAATGGCCAACGACAATTGGCTTTTACCCGCCTCCTGAATTCCCTTGCCATCCTCGAGCAACGTGAAGGGAAATTGGACAATGCATCCCTCAGTGCTGTCACCGCTGCTCAGAAGCTCAGTGGTCCAATCACAGGCTTCATCGCTGGAAGTAGTGCCAAATCGGTAGCGGAAGAAGCGGCGAAGGTCAAGGGCTTGAAGAAGATAATTATGATAGAGAATCGGGCCTATGATAAAGTACGCCCACATGTGGGGAGCTCGGTGCCTTTGGTTAAAATATGCCATAGGGCCTCCCAGAGAACTACGCTCCTATGGTCGCGGAAAACATCAAGAAAGAAGGCATCACCCATGTATTCGCTAGCCACTCATCCTTTGGCAAGAACCTCATGCCGCGAGTTGCTGCACTCTTAGATGTACAACAGATCTCGGATATCACTGCGATTGATAGTGAAGACAGTGTGCTCCAAATTTCCAATTCTACACTGTGACGGAATGTTTACTGACCACTCGCAGCATTTGTTCGACCAATATATGCTGGTAACGCGATCTTAACAGTACAGTCATCAGACCAAATCAAAATCATAACCGTACGAGGAACGGCCTTCGCGGCGGCCGAAGCTGAAGGTGGCTCTGCTGAAATCGCGAAGGGCGCTGATCCGAAGGTTGAAATAAAGACTGAGTGGCTGTCGGAGGATCTGGCAAAATCGGACCGACCTGATCTAGGAACAGCCAGCAAAGTGGTATCTGGTGGACGAGGACTCAAGTCGAAGGATGAGTTCGATCGTATAATCCCACCGCTTGCAGACGCTTTGGGAGCAGCAATTGGGGCTTCTAGAGCGGCGGTTGACAGTGGCTTCGCAGACAACAGTCTGCAAGTTGGACAAACGGGCAAAAATGTGGCACCTCAATTGTACCTCTGTGCCGGTATCTCAGGAGCCATACAGCATCTTGCAGGGATGAAAGACAGTAAAGTGATTGCAGCAATCAACAAGGATGGGGATGCGCCTATCTTTCAGGTGGCCGACGTTGGCTTGGTTGGGGACCTCTTCAAGCAAGTGCCGGAGTTGACAGAAAAGCTGAAGCAGCAATAACAAAATCTGCTGACTATCTTCGTGTATATCAATCTTATATGGATGAACCCTCTTGTGATATATGCCCATGGAATGCTCAGAACACAAGCTCACTCAACTCGTAAGCCCACACCGCCTGCCGCGAGTGTCAGGTAAAACACAAGCGCTAGGACTCCCCGGTCATTATTGACCCCGCAATCCCCACCTCTCCACCCAAGTTTGGCTTGCGAACAAGCAGTTTTCATTTATTCCCGTGTTATCTGCGGCCATGGCTGAAGGAGCGCACTACGAACACGCAGCATCGGAATATGCAAACGGCGCTGGGGTCGCTACCCACGGCCAGATCGAAGACAACGCCAGGGAAGCTAGTCAGCTACAGGAAAGCCCAGGCATTGGTTCGGATACCGCGTCGAAGCCGCAAAGAAAGCGCAACAAGCCTTCTCTGTCTTGTGAATCGTGCACCGTAAGTGTACAACGTGATTCGGAAACTTGCATGGATCAGAGTCAGGAAAATTAATCCATCTTCATGTAGGCGAAGAAGACGAAGGTCAGCCAATCCAATGCCGTATGGCGTCTACCCCGTCAATACTCTTCGCTGACCGAGATGCTTTGGCCTAGTGTGACCGAGGAAGACCAGTGCAAGTCAAACACTGAAAGTGCCTGAAAAGTGCACTGGACCAATCTAATATCTAACGCAGCTGCTTTGCATGCGTTAAACGGGGTTCGGAGTGTCAATATTCCCATCTCGCCGATCTCATAGAGTTGTCCTTCCTGGCCCCTCCACATGGACATGGCTTGCTAAAAGAATGGTCAGAGAATCGCGTCGCGCACTTGGTATCGACGCGCCGCGAAAAGAACAGAAGACCAGCGACTCCACAGCGTCGTCAAGTCCTGTAACGTTAAACGTCCGTTCTTTCACCATGGCCTCTCGGCTCACCAGATCAGAACAAGCACAGCACGCACAATGGGCACGATTCCCCTGGACAAGCGCTTTCGAGATCGTCTACCGGCTCCTCGCCCATGCTGCTCTCGATGATACCGTATTCTCATGCCTCGGCTTCGAACGTCTTCAAAGTGGAACACCCCTTCTCGAATTTTTGGACTCACCACGGCGGGCTGAAAGAGGTTGTTTCCGTCTTACCAAGTAAAGACCAGGCTGACATGTGAGTCTTCCCTCATTCAGCCTATCAAGCTCAGGTAAATGATTGTGCAAGTATTATTGCGTCTCATTCTTTGGCTTTCATTTCGTCAACTGTGCTCTGTTGATCTAAATGTCCTTTCTTCAGGCACCAAGATAGTTCACGACGGCGCAGCTGACGTCTTCAAAGCCTGATTGCCAGATACTTTGACGCCGTAGACCCTGTTTACCCGATAGTACAGCGTGACACCTTCCATAGGGAATATGACTTTTTCTGGTCACTGTCCCCAATGGAGCGTTCGACGTTCGATGGATCATTAGTCTCTTTGATCTTCGTCATGCTCGCGATGGGTACACAATTCGTTACCCTTCCATCCCCAGATGAGAAGGAGCAAACGGCAGAGTTTTATGGTAACATTCCTCAGCTCACCAGCAAATTGAATAAAACCTGACTTTAGCAGTGTCGGCATCGCACCAAGCGCTGAGATTAGTCGGCTACCTTAGCCGTCCCTCACCAAGGTCCATTCAAACCATGGTTCTAATGATCTACTTCCTGATGAACGACAACCATGCCGCCGATGCCTGGGCTTTTGCAGGCATTCTTATTCGTCAGGCATACGCCCTAGGCCTGAACCGTGATCCTTCGATAACCGCTCCCAACGCTCACTCTTCGGAAAAGCAGCAGCGAAGAAAGCTGTGGCAAGCCGTTTTGTTCCAAGACACCTTCTTGACAGTCATCTTGAAGCTACCTCCCACAGCCACCCACACTGATGTTCGAGTCGAAGACTTGGAGCCCGAAGTGGAAGACTCACAGACAGGTCTCGGCGCGAGCGATATTTCCTACATATCCAGCATGTGGCATCTCGCAAACATAGTGCAGTCGACCCTCTGTACGCCCCGTTCCCTCCAATTGCCGATATCTACCTGCGCAACATTACGCACTCGCCTCATCGCCTCCTTTCACCGTATCTACATGTCTTTCCCACTACCCTTTCGCAACTTCTCGGAGGTCTCAATATGCGGTATGGCAAGCAAGAATAAGCGATTGGCTCGACAGACTCTATTCCTTACGAGCAACTACTTCCACTGCTTGATGTTGATCTATTCGGATGAGCATGAAAATATGGAAGTCGATGTCCGGGGGACTCTAGATGCGGCTCATGAGGCTATCAACAGCTTCTTCCTGTTGCATACACTATTCGAGGATGAGGCGAGGGTGTGGTACCATTTCCAGCACCGGGCGTTTTCGGAAGCAGTAAGCATTACGGATCTAATAACTTCTTTCGGTAGGGTACTTGTGCTAACAGCCAGCCTAGCACGTCATCGCGGAACTACTCAGCAGTCAAGGCGATATGATGATCATGGATCCAGTGCGTATGCGGGCCAAGAACGATGTGCTGAGGATGATTAGCATTCTACAGATAAGCAGCGATCATGACATCGTGTCCAAGACCCGAATTTCTATTTTGAATAAGTATCTGTAAGTATTGCAAGTTTCTGAGGGGAATGGTGCCGGAGATCTAGAGACGTACGAATGAGAGGGATCCCCTCTCGAGAGCAAGACGAACATGGAGGGCTAGTCAAAAGCACTACATCCATGCTGTTGATCCTTGAAAATGACAATACCTCGCACGATCTTGTGGCATTCCGTCCTCCGAATCACCTTTGCCAATGAGAGCAGTCCCGTTTTCACTCCTCACATTCAGCATATTCCAAGTGTTGGAACAGCAAGATGTAGGAGCTCTATTCGAAATGCCAGGAGGTTTGAGATCCTTGTTGCGCGAATCGAATATTTCCAAAGCCTAAGACTATATTTCAAGGCCCGATAGCAGACAGAGCCTGACAAATAAGGCCTTTACCGGTGTCATCCCAGATACTGGCGGGTTGCCTCCTGCATTAACGTGTTCTAGCACGGCTTCATCCTAAAAGCCCATTTGCAAAAATACTAATACACCCCCTGGAAAGAGGCTACATTCACGACTTCTGTCTGCCATATGGGGCTGAATTCACATAGCTAGAGCCGCGAAATGCATGACACCAAGCGCTAGAGGAGTAAGAAATCGAGCCGTTGAATACGATGCATAGGGCGGCATATCATACACAGTGAAATATTTCTGTGTATGTTGGCTGATTCTAGGAGCTACATTAGGTATCCGGAAAGCCCGGCTTGCACTGCCTGATATAGCCTGAAGACAAGCTCAAGGTGCTTGCTGTCTCCGACAAAAACGTGCAATCTTCCGCCCTCTACGGCAATTTAACCCTCATATACCGGGAATGGATGTCTCAGCGGCGGCCTAGAGTACTTTATCAACTTGCCACTTGCCACCTGGATCAAAAAGACTGGTTGGCATGCTCAGTATAGGATACATTGAGTTCATATATAGACGACCAAAATCACCCCAACAATATGCACCTACATCATTATATACCAGCGTTAATCATCTTTGCTATTCCCAATACCACTGTTCGCTCCCTGCTTGCGCATATACCGATTCAAGCTCTCACAAAGTCGATCGATCAACCACTCACTCTCGCTCTGCGCCGCCAACATGGGGCTATCCTCGCCAATCCAATCCCACTCTATCAGTCCCTCGTCCTCTTCTTCCTCCCCGAGCTCCTCTTTTGTACATCTACTAAAGCGAATGAGCCGCGTGTACTGTGCCCACGCTTCGTATGTGTAGCGGCGAGGCGGGTCTCTCCGAAGATCATCGGCTGTATGCCGGATAGCGATTGCCAATTTACGTGCTAGAGCGGCGTCATCGAGCGTGTCCAATTCGGCGACTTCTTCCATGGTTGGGGGCGAAGCGTTTGCGTCATCGTCCTCTGGGCCAACAGGCATGCCTTTCGCAAGTCGCCTCTTCTCACCAGCTTCACGCGATTTCTTCTCCAGCCATAGCAGCAGCCAGGGGTACTTTTCCAAGAGATCGCGCCAAAGCCCTGCCTTGGGCAAAACAGTCCAGTCCGCGAGGGTGAATGTACCTCGCTTAAAACTCGCAATAACAGTGTCTCCCATGTCGGAGATAAGGATAGTCATGGTGGGGACAGCGAGGAGCGACCAAACAATGAAAAAGGGTTTACCAGCATTGCTGGTCGGGCTAAGATCGCCATAACCGATGGTGAGGAGGGAAACGTAGCAGAAGTAGAGAGATTGAAAGTAGCTGAGGCCTTGTGTTTTGCTTTCTGCCTTCCAAAAGCCGACTGCGCCGACGCACCACAGAATTCCGACTGGGCACATGGTCAGTGAGGCACTCACAAAACAAGGACAAAAGAGACAAGAATTCTACAGAGACTTACATGCTATGATGGACATTGTTAGAGCAGAGTACCGCTTGAACTTGTGCGTCTCATGCTGGATCTTCCTCATCGCATCAAATCGATCCTTCTCTTCTCTCATCATAAGAATCTTAGGTTGCCTTGCACCGGCTCGTCTCAGTCTTTTCATTCCAGCCGCCATTGGGCTGGTCCTCGAATGCTTGACATGTCCTTGCTGAGTAGAGGGCTCTTCTCCCTTTTCGACATCAAAACCTATAGTTCGCTTCTGGAGATCAAAAGGTCCAGAGATAGGCGGATGGTGAGATTTGTGGTGCTTTGCCCAATGGTGCGCTGTTAGTTGTTCGAACTCGAAATCCGTGGTTGCAGTTCTTCTCAGAGTGTGTGACCGTTTCCTCTCAACGTGCGACTTCACAACGTGAATTGATCCAAGTTCTTGGGCAAAGCCTCTAATACTGGACACCATCAAACCCAAAATTATGATACCCCCAACTGAATATGGGAAGACCAGGCCCCGTCCCACATCATTTACAGGATGATAATCGCCGAAGCCCACTGTAAGAACGGTCACATCGCAGAAATATAGAGAATCCACAAAAGACCACCCTTGGGTTTTAGCGAAAACGGCAGCACCTCCAGCGAGCCAGATGAAGAACATCATCGTTTGAAGAATCAGATTACGCTGGTCGTCTGATAATTCAAAATGCTGAGGGTAGTGGCCAAGGAAGTATCCCAACATGTTAAGCATAAGAGCCATTGACGAAACAAGATAGAGAACGGCAGCAATTACAGCATGCCAGAAGCCTTGGCTATAAGTCTGTTCGGGCCGATGAGGCGGCACATACTCATTCACGGATATAGTGATCACTATTAAGATACCAGTTGCAAAATACCAAAATATAATGGTGGCTGGCAAAGCGACGATATAGCGCACTCGGCGAGTGAAATTAAAGAGAAGAAAGATGTTACCAATGAAGCCGCAGGCCAGCGAAGCCCCATTGAGCCCCAAGCACCACTTTGGGTCTGGGAAGCCTTTCGACTGTGCGTCCACGTTGGGGAAGGCCGGATCATATTCATTCCTCCATGATGTGACTAAAGCGGCGATGGACATGACATTTGCCAGAGGCCCGGTGGTAGCAGCGAGCAGGGGTATGGCGGTGGAGCAAAACCACCAGTCTTGAGGTTCACCGTCGTCGTCTGGGCGCAAATGAAACATCCATTTTCTTCGCCGCTTCTTCGGCTCTGCCGGAGACGGCTTGGGGGACCCGCTTTGATTGCGATGCAAGGTGCTGGTCGGGGTTTCGTTGGCTTCCGGGGCAGCGCTCCTGGGTGGAGAGCCAGTGTTACCCATACTCAATTCTCACGGACTCGAGTACCACAGCCTACGGGTCCATGATGGTATGATGGCTATCAGGAAGAGGGGCGCGGAGGCTGGTCGCATGGGCGTTATTGACAGCGAGGCATGACGGGGAAGGAGGGTGCGCGGCCCTCAGGGGCGACTTGAGGAGAGCTCCATGTTTGAACGATCTAGGCTATTCCTCGTGTTTCCCAAGCCAGGTGGATCTCCGAGGATGAGCGCAATGAGGTCAAATTCAGCATCATCGTTGAAGGCAGGTGGGCGCGAGGGGGCGCGGGCCAGCGTGGCCAGGAGGCCAGGTCTCGACCACGATCTCAATGCGGTTACATATCGCGCGATAAGCTCCGCCCAATCACCCGCCAGCGTCTGCTCTAACCAAGCTAGAATTACCTAACATACCATACTTCCCGCACACGGGTCACCAGTGTAACAACGATTTTATTCATATTCGAATATATATTCAAATATAATCGAATATTTATTCGATTATGAATATGGTAGTAGGATATTCGAATATAAATACGCTTTTTCAGGATATTCGAATAATATTCGAATAAATCTAAAGATAGATATATACTAAAAATAGTATATATTCTTAGGTAGATTATGTAATAAAGTACTATTTATAGTTTAAGCTAGCTTACTAAGCGTACTTTTATTACTAATCCTTAGAAATTTATAAGGAGTACTATTAATAGAAATATTCAAATATATATTCAAATATATTCGGATATATATTCAAATATAAATAAGCTAGTACGATATTTATATTCGAATATGAATATCGTACTAAAATATTCGAATTAATATGAATTTGTTACACTACGGGTTATAGGTCGGCTAGGGTTAGTTTTTTCCTAGCTAGAGTCAACGTAAGCTCCGTATAGGCGGTTCGGAGGGGTTAAACGCTAGTACTCAGCATATACGACGACCTCATCCGGGGTTAAATTAAATTAGCTCAGGCATATATAGCCCTTATACTATATACATATAGTATAAACTTCCTAGTCTAGGTGATGCATATGCTAAGCATAAGTAAAGGATAAAAACGCGAGGACTCTCTAGGGGACCTAGACGCGATATTCTAGGGAGTAGGATTTTCCTACTCCCTAAAATTACTGCTTATGCTTAGCATATGTATTACCTAGACTAGGAAGTTTATTTCCTAGGAAACCTCCATCGAGGGTTAAACGCTTATACTCGGCACATGCGCGGACCTCATCTAGGGTGAAAACGCGAAAAAATTGACCCTGGCCGACCTGTAAGCCCTTCCGCACACTGGCATCCTACAGTACATACCAGCCGGCCAGTCTCGCCAGCTCGATCCGCTAGATTCTCTACGATATATGAGCACGCACGGCATCAACGCATGTCTAGGGAAATACAATGGAGTCATGTACACCTGTTTGCAAAGCACACGCTGTCTCAAGACGGGCATTGTCGGCAATGAGCTTCAGCTATATAGGTCCTATCAACACCTTAACCGTCGACACAGATGTCGGGGCCTGCTTGCCTAAGAGGAGGCCTTTTCCTTGTCCTGCAGGACCTTTTTCACAGCAGGTCGTGCGTTCAATCGCTCCATCCAAGCGGTGTAATTTGGATACTCTTTCTTGAAGTCAACCTTCTCGTCGCCCAGAATATGGGGAGCATGAGCAGCTGCAAAGGCACCAGGACTTAGCATTCCTCCTTTATGCAGAACTATGAATCCCAAGACATGTCTAAGGAGTGGAGGGCTGTCAAACCATATCTCATAGCCCAAGGAAACTTTAAGATTGGGAAACGGTTGAACAAAGATAACTTACCCCATGTGACGAAGCTCAGATCTGCGTACGTGCACTTGTCCCCAACCAAGTATTCTTTGCCCTCCAAGACGTTGTTCAATACCATGGTCACGCGGATGACTTCTTTCGCATAGCGCTCGATGGCCGATGGGATCTTCTCATGGTGGTACTTGTTGAACCTTTCGCGTCGTTAGTCTAGATTATAGCAATTAGCACGGCGCGATATACCAGACAGCTTGGCCGAAATAAGGCCCTTGCCCTGACACCTGGAAGTACAAAAATTGCTTGCAGTAGTACTTCTCAGGAGAGGAAGTATAGCTCAGTTTGGCTGAGGGGTCGTAGCGCTCAATGAGGTATTCGATGATCTTCGATCCATAGCAATTAGTCATATTCCTCTTTGCTTGAGATGCTGGTAGTGCCCTTACCGCACCGGACTCCCAGAGAGTGATACCAGTGTTAGGATCCTCAATGGCTGGGACACTAAGAGTTGGGAAGTTGGTCAGCAAGACTCGACGACACTGCATCATGTGCGGGATTGCAAGCTCAGAGCAGAAAAGGAGATTGGCCTCTTACCGGCCATTGGGATTCTTGTCTGTGTATGGCTTGACCTTAACCTCGGTAGCCAGGTCGAGGAACTTGGTCTCATATTTCAGGCCAAGCTCTTCAAGAACGATAGCCACCTTGGTACATATTTAGTCCATCAAAGCAGCAGCGGGGAATGAATTCCATGCTAACCTTCCATGGGTTGGGCCCACCGACGTGGGAGTAAAGGACGATTGGGTGAGCCATTGTGATATCAAGCTCAAGGTGGATCTAGTGGTGTTCGACGACTGTCTTCTTCGGACTCTGGCAGTAAGGAAATGTGCAGTTTTGAATGTCAAGAGATGGGGACGGGATTGATTTCACAGAGTCTGTCAAAACCCACCCCACCTGCCGGATTTCAAAGCTTCCAGTCCATGACGCTGGTCGGCAGCAGCATCATGCAAGGCACGAAACCATACCGGTTGGGTTGGACCCGAGAAGCCGAGAGTTCATCAATACCAAATCCGCGGCCTCTCTTGTGCAATCACTCGTGTCAACTTTCGGGCATTGATCGTTCCTCATTGGTAGTTGGTCGTCCGAGTTTTCCCCACCGGACCCGGGGCTTCACCCTTCCGGCACATGCTTGCTCCTCATTGGCTAATCGCCTCCTCCCTCGTCCTCAGCTTCGAAATGATTTTCTCATGGTCGCTCCGTTGTCTTGCCAAACATGGTATGATCCTTTGACTTTTGCTCTAAGTTGTGCCAATGAGTCTTCCTCGAGCGCCCGGGGCCCTCGGGGGTCTTGCTTCGCTTCTGTGTTGTCTTTCGGTTAAGGTTTTCGCCAGCGTTTGGCAGCAACCAATACTGCCTGGGAATCTCATCTTCTTTTTCGACGTTTGCAACGTTGTCCGAGATGGTGGTCATGATAGAGACAACCATCTACTTCGGTGTCGGTAGGGTCGGGAAACAGCTTGCCTCCAGCACCTTTCTTAATAGCATTGACAACATCGATCGCGAATTCTGCGCTTCCTTCGAAGCATTGCCTGTATGCCGACGCATCTTTCTCGCTCTCGGGGTCCATTATCTGTCGAGCAGCAATTTGACTGACAAGCTTACGGAACGGCGATGAATGCGGCATCTTCCTGTATATTGGCAACATCTCTTCGGCCCCTGGTACCAAGCCAGCTTCAAAACACCCTTTTCTGAATTGGTCGATGGCTAGATTTTTGAGCTGGGGGAGATTGATCTTTTCGCAAAGTACATACAACTGCTGGCAAGCATCCGCATAGTCCCATTTCTTGTCCATGGGCATATCGCTGACGTCGTCTATCTTGCCTTGGTATAGCCATTTCACGAGTAATTCAAAAGCCCGTGGGTCGTCGTCGTATAGCTCAACTTTTGCCCCATCCTTTCTATTACCATCGTCCATTCGGTTCTGAAACCATGTCGAGTGATGGCATAACAGATTACGATGCAACGACCAATGGCGCATTCCTTTTCCAACGTAGATATCCATAGTAGACCCAGACAGGAGCCTGAGGCGCAACAACGTCAGCGAATTGAGGGAGAACTCGGCTTATAGCGCCACTTACTCGGCAAAAGTCTTCGCTGTAGTTTCACCTATATCCGTCACTGCCATACGAAAGGGGCCCTTCTCCTCGGCAGCAAAATCGCAATAGTGAATGTGTAGGGTGTCGTGAGAGTATGGTTCTGTGGCAGGTGGTGTATGTGGTGGAGTTGGTGGAGACCGCGGAACATCCATGGATCCGGCTCAAGCTACCGTCTTCCTCCTAAGATAAATGCGACTCCAAAACGGATGATGGACAACGTATCCAAAGCTGTGATGAATGCGATGATATCGCATAGAAAGCAAGGCTTTTCAGCCACGCTCGTGGCTATGTCGCAAACTCTAAAAGTGCAACTACCGCATTAGCGCAACACGAACGCGTGAGTTCGTGTCTGACAATGCGGACTATATGACAGCTATCCGGCAAAGGACTATCGCCACCACGATCTCCACACTATCAATACCTTCTCAGGACGCAATGCCTGTTATCTCATCGCCCGTAGCTTATCCGCCGAGCTCATCACCACCTGTCGTTCTCGCAAAACGGAAGCAGGTCCACAACTCTAACCCGTCCCCCGAGCCCAAAAGGAGGCTTCTAGATGGAGCAAGTGGAGCAATCAAAGCGAAATCATTGTTCCGCACGTTAGATTTGGGCGCCCGTGGGAAATTTATAAGGAAACCAACAGCACATATAGGGACAACTTTGATACCACGGGGACCTTTCGTCGATGACGAACATAGTGACGATGAACACAACCCGCAAGATCCAGCGGATAATAGCAGCATACTCGCTGCATCTGAGCGGGCTTCGCCCACAACTCCGGCGACAAAGGAACCGTTGAAGGCACCACTTTGTCAGGAGCCCCAGAATGCCCTTGGATGCGTGCCTTGGGTTAAGACATCGTCCGGCAAAGGCTTCAGAATCTACGCGAAGAAATTTCAAAATTCAAATACGTATGAGCAGCTCAATACTGGTAGGTCTACAGCGGTGCCAGGACAAGCTACCAAAAGCTTCTATGGCGTTGACATCCATGACCTACTGGATCAGGCGGCCAAAGAGAGAAATTCATTAAAAGCAATACCCATTCTAGATAATAAAGCGCCTCAACCTTCAATAGAACCCTCGATGCCCAACAAAGCTTCCAAAAATGGCCGGAGCTTGTTGTGGACAGAAAGATATCGTGCTCGTAAATTTACTGATCTTTTGGGAGATGAGCGCACCCACCGAGATGTTTTGCGTTGGCTCAAGGGCTGGGACTCAATCGTCTTTCCTGGGTCGAACAAAGCGAAGCCAAAGAGCAGATTTGTAGACGATGGCGCTGAGCCTCGACAGCACAGGAAGATCTTGCTTATAACTGGTCCGCCTGGCTTGGGTAAAACTACGCTTGCACATGTTTGCGCAAGAAAAGCTGGCTATGAGGTAGTCGAGATAAATGCCAGCGATGAAAGAAGCCGAGACGTGGTCAAAGGTCGCATCAGAGACTGTGTGGGCACAGAAAACGTCAAAGGCATCAACACCAAAGAAGCGGGAAGGACTACTCGGAAAGCGGGGCGTCCAGTATGCGTAATTGTTGACGAAGTGGACGGAGTGGTCGGTGGAAGCAGTGGCGGAGGAGAGGGTGGGTTCATGAAGGCGTTAATCGACCTAGCCACGCTCGATATGAAGAACTCCAGCGTCCTGGGAGCTACATCGGCCAACGCCGTGAAGTCGAAGAAGAAAGGAGATAGGTTTCGGCTTCTCCGGCCGATGATATTAATTTGCAATGATGTTTATCACCCAGCTTTACGACCACTTCGGTCGTCTACTATGGCAGAGATCATTCATATTCGAAGGCCACCGCTTGACAAGGTCGTCGCTCGACTCAAAAGCGTTTTTGACAGAGAGGGTGTTGCATGTGACGGCGACGGCGTTCGACGGCTTTGTGAAGCGACCTGGGGGATTAGCAACAGGAGAGAGAGTGGGTCCAACTCAAGCGGCACCGGAGATGGTGATATGAGAGGAATTTTGGTGGTGGGCGAATGGGTTGCATCGAAGATGCGAGCATCAGCTGGGGAAACCCCACGGCTAACGAAGAGATGGGTGGAAGAACA